>Ga0116162_10000974_pt1 | contig 19410 bp, 15 predicted proteins | sample AD_UKC105_MetaG_FD_89875 | JGI IMG/M metagenome (GOLD analysis project Ga0116162, IMG submission 89875) | Active sludge microbial communities of municipal wastewater-treating anaerobic digesters from Hong Kong - AD_UKC105_MetaG | ecosystem: Engineered > Bioreactor > Anaerobic > Digestate... | reverse complement strand
TGACATGCACAAGCTTTGCTCTGTGCATGAATCAGGCGGTCACATACGCAACAGTATGCTCCCTCACCACTCACTTGCTGTTCCTTGTATTATCAGCCTTATCACGATTTTTAACCTGCGCCGGTGAGAAATGCAGGTTAATTGATTCCTGAATGAGAATATTTGAAAATATATAGTAATTATAATAATAAAAACAGATTCACAACTCGATCAGAAATCACAAATACAAAGATAGTGTGCCATGCACAAAGCTATTTCCTTTGTGCATGTATTCAAGTTTATTTTTGAGAATCACTATAAAGTCGAGATTGCCGCGTCGCGCATTGCAAGACAGTTGCAACGCCGCTTCTCGCAAAGACAAACCAAAAGGCGTGTTAAAGTTTTTTGAGTATGAGCCATTAACGAAGTGAGTACATAAAGGACAAAGAGCAGGCTGGCCTGCTGTCATCCTGAACGCAGTGAAGGATCTCGCTTTCGAGTCTTATTATCAGGATTCTCGGAAGCAATATTCTTGAATTACAGCCTGGTGGTTTGCAATAGAATCAGTGTTCCTATATTCACTATGACTCAGAGGATTCTTGCTTATTCGCACTTTCATCCTTTTCATTGTAAAGATTATCCATCAGGTTTATTTCTTCTGAACCAACTCTGATATCAGCCGAATGTATTTTCCATCGGCTGTCTTCAAAGGCCAGAGTAATATAAAGAAATGCTGATTTTTTGCTTCCATATAATATAATAGTGTATTTTTTATTGAGGCTGGATTCATTTTCAACGAATAGTGTTTTATGATAAGAAGTATTGCTCGCCGTCAATGAATAACTCTTCACCTTACCAATAATCCGTTCCACTATCCCGGAATAAATTATTTCTTCTTTGACAATTGCGAATTCTTTTGATTTGTATTCTTTTTGCAAACAGATGTAAACAAAAGTTACTGCAAATATAAGTATGAAAAACAGCATTTTAAGCCAGTGTCGCTCAAGAAACTCCCTTTTCCGTTTGCTCAGCATATCAATCTGAACCTCTTTACTCTTCAGAATACGAAGTTGAATAATCCGGCGGTGGCGGCGGTACAGGCATGAAAGCAGTCAGTTCTATTCCTCCTGCAACAATTACACTGTTTTTGAGTTTTAATCTGCCCGAAGATAATGAATCCCAGATGCCTTTTAATGAAAGAGTTGTATTCAACCCCGGTATATTATAATAAGCATCTATTGCCCCTTCATTCCATGCGCCTTCTTCGAAACCGATCATTCCAAAATTCCCATCACTTCCTACTCCTATTGGCCCATACCCTGCTCCAGCCTCTGCGAATAAACCTGAACTAAAAGCGCTTTTTCACGCCCGGCCTTCACAGCGTGCTCATTCCATATCTGTCACTTATCGATTCGAGTTCTTATTGATGTGATAATATCTCTACGGTTTCTTTTTGTAAAGTTGGATATGGTTTCATATTACAATTACATTCGTTCCCGCGCTGCTTTGGAATACATCCCGAAACTCCCTTGAATAATTACATTCAATGTGCTTCGAACCGGGCCTTTCACACTGTATTTATTAATGTGACGCTTGTCATACTATAAATATTATTATAATATCACAAATATATTTGACCTTGATTAGACAATGTAACATTCTTCTCTAAAAGGAGTTTATTAAATGGCTCTGTTCTTCAAGCAAGGATTTCCGGTAATCAAACACATCAAGCTCAAAACAATGTTCAGGAATTCAGACCGAAGCTCGATAATAATTCATTATAAGGATGTAAAAATAATGATAAGAAACATGACTGTATTAGCCATATTCGTTATAGCTATTATGCAACAGAGCGCCTTAGCCAGATACTATAAACCTGAGACTGGAAGATTTCTTCAAGAAGATACTGTTTGGAGCACTAACCTTTATATTTACGCAGAAAACATTCCAACAATATTTAGCGACCCTTTCGGTGACAAAATCACAATAAAAGGTTCCCCTTCAGAAGTCTCGTTTATTGAAACGTTGATTAATGACATCGCTGAACTAGACCCTATTTTTGGAATTGAATATTCGATGGCTGATGCTTCAAAAATTAATTTCACAATACAAACCGGCATATTGCAATATGGCAACTATGGAACTGCAGTATATAATTTTCGTGATAATTGGTTGTATTTTGACAACCACATAACTTTTTCAGACAGAAGTTTTATTTTTTTTTCGTCTTCGTTTTGCTCTTGCATTTGCTGATTCATATTCAATAACTAAAGTGTCGTTCAGACATGAATTCAGACATCTTTATCAAGACCTTTTTGGAGAAGAAACAGGCCATGCTTTTGCTGATACTAAAGATGAAAAAGAAGACGACGCTATGAACGCAGAGAACAGAATACGGAAAAAAGAAGGCTTGCCTAAAAGGACTTTTTATTAATATGAAAGTTATAGTCAAACGGTCAATAATTGTCTTAGTATCAGTCATACTTTCTGTCAGCTTGTGTGAAATGCTTCTTATTATGGACAAAATTCATAAAAAGTGTTTGCCTGAAGTAGAAAACATAGAATATGGTGATAAGTACATTCCTTACAAACAACTTACTGACAATGAGACATATACATCTAATGTCAAGTATCATCTTGGTAACATTAGGGGATATTGCGGTTTTGTTAATTTGAGAAACAAGTATACAAAAACCCATCTCGATAAAGATGGTATCGAAATATTGATAGAGAGAAGCGAAGGAGGATTGAGTATACTAGGTTATATCGGTGTTTACCTGGTGTTCAACAACGGGAAATGCACAGGTTATAGAAGCCGTGATAACAGCCGACTTTACAGGTTCAATATCAAGAACAAGGATTGCGAGATGCTGGTTGAATCGGGAAAACATATTTTATCACATAATCCGGCCATACCTCTGGGTGACGAACTATATGATGCACCAACTTATTCAATTATGATTTCAGATAATCATAATACCTTCGAAATGATTGTTTCCATGAGAATCGCGAATATTTTGTACAAATCATGTATAAAAGAGAATTATAATGAATCTGATTGCAAAGATTATTATGTGATCGATAAAATATGGAAGTATTACGACGATAATTATTTATCGACAATATCCGATTTCACAATGAAGATAGGCGCTCTTTCCGAATCGGAATGCGAATCGCTGTTTGAGGGCGCAGATCCGTAAGCATAGAAATTATAAACTCATTAGGTATGTATGATCATGCTTGACTGTTATTCGGAGAAGTTGACCGGCCTCATGTACAGCCCGTCCACGCCGAGCCTGCCGCCCTGTTGCCCGTCGGCAATATAATCGAATATTATCCTGTGCTTTCCGGCGTCGAGCGAGACTGTGCCGAAATCATACGGGATTTTCGACAGCGTTTTATATTCCAGCTCAGTAAGCAATACCGGATTCCTGCCGTCTATGCTGACTTTGTAAATCCCCATTTCAGGCGATCTCACTAGATCCACCGACATTTCGAACCTGTTGGGCTTATTCAATTGAAACCTGATCTCGAACCTTCTGTTCTTCGAACCCGGCGTGAAGCTCACGTATCCCCCTCCACTCCACTCGTAACCGGTCTCGATTTTTATTTCCTCCGGTGTTTCACCGGCCTTCATGTATCTCTTTTCGGCCTCGATATATTTGTGCGGCGGCAACCGTTTCAAGCCTTTCGGCATCCTTTCCCAGTTTCCGCCGGGCCGGTCCTCGTACCAGTACGCGACACTTGACATGTGATCCTTTCTCACACCGTAGCCGGCTGTCCTCTCACCGTTTTCGCCGTGCAACGGCCCTGTGTGTTCTATCTCGAATTTCAGCGATTCATTAAACATCACAGGGTCGGCGAGATGCCAGCGGTACGCAGTTGTCCTCGATCCCGATCTCTCACCCTCCCAGACGGTGACACCATGATACGGCTGATTGAACTGCCTGAACCCCCAGGCGTCGGAGAAATAATCCTCGGTCCCGGTGCCCCTTATGGAAGGCTCTTTTTCTCCATCGATGTAAAAGAAATCATCGCCCTCGCCGATCCACGAAGGCATGTTCGCGAGCCATGACAGCACAGTGCCGACATAATGTCCCCTGCCCCGCGTCCGCATCACGAGATAGCGGCCCGGGCTCGCAGGATATTCCTGCCTGTACTGAGCATGAAAATATGCGGTATCTTCCGGCAGGTTGTCAACTTTTACCCAGTCTACATACCAGTATAGAACACCGCCGCCGGAGTAGCTGTTCTCGTTCTTGAAAACGATTTTCGCGCCCTTGCGGAACGGCATCGGCCAGAAGCAGTTCCGCGCCCTGCCCTCGGACGAGACCTGTACCGGGATCGAGTTAACCGGCACATCCATCCCGTTGCCGACCGCGAAAAAATCGCCCACCGGCGCTTCCACCGCCGGCTCCTTCTCGCCGTCCCAGTACATCCTCAGCGCCATGAGGCTCGGGTAATGCCTGTCCTTGTTTGCTATGGTCATCCATATATGCGTAATTATTCCCGGCCCTTCCAGATCGGCCAGCACAATTTCTGAGTTAGGCCCGAACGGACGCCAGTCAGCGTTTCCCGTCTCCCATGCCGGGTCTGAACTCGACGCGCGCATCGACCGGCCTTCCCTCAGCATGAATATGTCGTCCATCGGGTTACCCCGCAGGTAATCACTAGCGTAAGCCGCGGACCCGCAGATACAGATCATTAAAACATATACCACGCACCTGAACGCTTTCATTTCCGCACCTCTATCGTTAATGTATATATGGCGCCATTATATCCGATGTTTATTTTGTCATTCAATCACAAGTTGGGTTATGTTAGAATTAACACCTGCTGTAATTTATGGTTAGGGGTCAGGTTCATGCGGAGAAAAAAAGCATTAACTATTTTAACACTCGCTGTATGTTTCATGGTTTCAACGGTTGTCAGAGCAGAAATAAAAGAGTGCGTGCTGGAAAATGATTTCCTTAAAAGGAAAATCGTTTCAGATGAATACGGCGTACATACGACCGAGCTGTTGAACAAGCTGACCGGCAAAACTTACGAAATTACTTCAGCCGGATTCAGGTTCACCGCGGACGGCGGGACTATCGAACTACGCTCGTCGGACTTCGAAACGCTCAGCTTGCAGGACACGCAGGACTCCTGCGTGTACGAACTCGAAAACAAGGAATATTCCATAAAAGTAATTATGAAATTCAGTATCGAGCCGGGGCGTCACTGGACACGCAAAGAGATAGAGATAGTGGCTGGAGAAGATCGCCTTATCAATGAAGTGGAAGTCGAGCGGCTCAGGGCCGGAGTCTCTTCCGTTCAGCGGTTCGACACAGAGCATGACAGCAAACCGCCCTGGCATTGGGCGGGTGGCAGGCCGTTGTTCGTGGACGGACAGCTTTTTCTCGGGCTGGAATACCCGGCGGGATACAACGATGAAGAAAACGGACTTTTTATCCTTCACCACTACCCCGGAAGAAAAGGCTCAGTCAAGGCGAAACCCGCTGTAATCGGCGTCGCGGAAAACAAAGTGAATCATCGCGTTGAAGACGCCTTCAGAGACTACCTGAACACGATCCGTTACAAGCCCGCGCGACGTTTCATTCTCTGGAACGGCTATTTCAACAAGATCAACATGGACGGAGGCCCGAGCGACATATACACCGGTTCAATGCTCAAGAAAAAATTTCAGACCGCAAAAAGAGCATTCAATGATGTCGGCGCATTGCTCGACTGCGTTCTCATGGACGGCGGATGGGCGGACCCGCAAAGCCTGATGGAAGAAGACCGGCGAGCGCCCGGTAGAGTCAAGGAAACACTGAAAATGTCAAGGAAATACCTTGATGCGCCGCTCGGACTGCATGTCATAACACACGGCATCCGCACGACGATAGACAAGCACTGGCTCGGCGAAAATTTCGACATGATAGACGACGAAGCGTATTGTTTCGCGGACCCGCGCGCCGCCGACCTCCAGATAAGAAACCTGCTCGCGATACAGCGCCGGTATAAAATCGCGGCATTCAAGTTCGACTGGGGCAGATACACATGCACGAAAACCGACCACCGCGGGCATCTGCCCGGCGAGCGTTACGCGCGAGAGGCGATCACCGACAACCAGATCCGAATGCTCACGGAACTGCACAACGCGGATCCCGAATGCTACCTGTTTAACACCGGCTGGTACAGCCCATGGTGGCTTATGCACTACGAAGCGGTCTTCTCCGGCGAAGATGATTTCAACTACGCGCTTGTCGGGCCGCCCGGCATGTCAAGAAACTCGCTTCAGGCAACATGGCGCGACGCGGTGATATACAGAAACATCGTCGAGCCTCAGACACAGTTCCCGCTGGACGCGTTGATGAACCATTCGCCGGTAAGCTGGCGCTGGTTCAGCGATTACCAGAAATACGACCAGGGTCCGCTCGACTCTTTCGCCGACCTGATACTGATTAATTTTCTGCGCGGTAACGGGCTGATTGAATTCTATTACAACATTTTCAATCTGAACGAGCGGGAGCGTCAGGTCTGGGGTGCAATTGTTAAATGGGCAAGAGCAAACGACGAAATCCTGCTATCAGATTCGAAACATTTCGGCGGCGACCCGTTCAAAGGCGATATTTACGGATATGCTCATTTCAAGAATGACAACCGCGGCATAATCGGCATACGCAACCCCGAGATTCTCGCTTCGGAATATACTATCGTGCTCGATGAAAAAATCGGTTTCAACGACATCGGCAAACCTCACCGCGTGAGAATTAGCTATCCCTATGAAGCCGTGCTCGGATCGGATTTCAAATACGGCGACAAAATCTCCGTCAGCCTCGAACGTGGCAGGCTCATTGTTATGGACATCGAACAGGCCGCAGCGAAGTCTCTCCCGGAAATCACCGATTTCGACATTGTTTCACACGGGCAGGCCGAAGCGCGAAAACTGGCATTGAGCGCAACAGCCGAGAACGTTTCGGGGGCATACTCCTTCAACGTGCCTGCGAATCTCAACGCCTCGCTGGTTTTCCTGACAAACTCCGCGTCGTATCTCGACCAGAAGGATTTCATCATGACATCGGAGATGAACGGTGAGCCATACGAGCCGGAAAGAATTGAAAACTGTCTGGGCAAAGGAGAGCCGGCATTTGATTTCGAGCCGCACGACGGATGGGTAATCCACAAATTCAAACTGCCTGAGGGTGAAAGCTCAGTGACTTTCGATCTCAAAGCGGGAGATGCCGTTGTCCAGGCATGGCTGATGACGGAAACACCCGGATCCGAAATATTTTCACTTTTCAAAACCGGGCTTCCCGCAATCTGGGTGAACACTTTGAAAAGCGAGACAAAATTATTCTGATCATGAAACCGCATCTTAACCGACACAAATACGCCGCTCCTGTCATTATCGCCTCTTTTATCATGATCATCATGGCTTCAGGGTGCGGCAATAACCTTCAAAAAGTGAGAATCACGCGCCCTGTAATGGGAACATTCGTTTCGATAACAGCATACTCGAACAACCCGGCGGAGGCGCAGAAACATATCGAGGAGGCCTTCGCCGAAATCGACAGAATAGAATCCATGATGAGCTTTTACAGAGACGATTCAGAGCTGTCCAAAATCAACGGAGCCGGAACCGGGCCGACCGAGCTTTCGTCCGAAATGTTCAGCATAATAGAACAGTCGATAGGATATTCTGAAATATCGGGAGGTGCCTTTGACATCACGTCGGCCCCCCTGATCAGATTATGGAAAAAGGCCATCCGGGAATCAGCCCTGCCCGGCAACGCGGGAATCGAAGAAGCAATGAAAATGGTCGGCTACAAAAAGCTGAACCTGGATATAAACACCGATACGCTTCGATTCGAATACCCGGGCATGAAGATAGACCTCGGGGCGATTGCAAAAGGCTACGCGGCAGACCGGGCAATCGAGCTGCTGCGAAACAAGGGCATCGAACATGCGCTTGTTGATGCAGGCGGTGATATCAGATCGCTCGGCACGAAACCGGGAGCGGAGCCATGGGCGGTCGCGCTTCAGAATCCGCGCGATCCTGATGATTACCTGGTCCGGCTGAACATACAGGACAATGCCGTGACGACATCGGGCGACTACGAGCAGTTCTTTATCGAAAACGGATCCAGATATTCACACATCGTTGATCCCAGGACCGGAAAAACAGTTTCGGGCTGCATAAGCGCCACAGTTGTCGCGCCAACCGCGATGCAGGCCGACGCGCTTTCTACAACAATAATGGTCACAGGGGCAAAGGAAGGATTAAGCATTATCGAAAAAATACCCGGTGTAGAAGCCCTTATTGTAGACTCCGACAAGAAACTGCATCGCAGCTCGAATTTCTCATTGTATGAAACCCCCCAATTATAGTTCGCACACCATCATGTTTTACGCTAAACCTGAATGATGTGACATCCGTCAACTTGTTAAATATCCACTGATAATGTACTATGGAAACATGATACTGGTTTGATTCATTATGTAATGTAAAACCAATGTCGGGAACGAGTTTATGCCACACCTGATCAAAAACAAACATGTTAATAACAAGACAAAGATCATTATCACGGTGGTTTTTGTCTTGTTGATCTCGTCATGTGCGGCAGCCGATACTTTTGACCGGATATCAAGATACAGATCCATATACTCACTGAACGGTGACTGGCTTTTTTCAGCAGAAGACAGAAGCAATTTTTCGGACCGTGATTTCGACGATTCATACTGGCACAGCATAGACGTGCCCGTCGAATTAGAATCCACCAGCCCCGGCAGTCCCAGATCGGTCTGGTTCAGAAAACACTTCGAGATTCCAAGAGGTTCGAAATATTCGCTTCTCAGATTCAACAGTATTCTTGACGAAGGCGAGATATGGCTGAACGGCGAAAAACTTATAAACCCGGCATTTCAGCCGCCTTTAGAAGACCGGCAGGCCGGGGTCTATTCGCATATCTGGACATTCGACTGGCCCGAGTATTTTCAGATCGGGCACCTCGTAAAACCGGGTGAAAACAATGTTATCGCAGTAAGAATCTCCGACGACCAGATAAGACGAACCAGGAGAGTCGCCGAACATGAGGAACCTACGCTGAAAGGAATATACGGGATAACCGGCGATGTTCTGATGATCGGGTATCCGTTGACTTATATTCAGGCATTCGAGCGATTCGCGACAACAGATTTGAACACTAATGGAACGATTAAACATATTTTCCGCGCTGCTATAGTCAATTCCGGCATTGAAAGAAAGAATTGCAGTATTGAACTCAATATTTTTTCAGCATCAGGAACAAAAATATTCAACAAAAAAACAAAGGCATCGGTAGGCCCGAACGGCCATATTGTTGAATTTCAGTGGGAAAACAGGCCGAAATTCGAAATCTACAGGGCCGATTTAATAATAAGGGACGCTAAGGGGATTATTGATAGTACCTCACTCAGGTTCCACGGGATTCATATTAAAGCAGACACAACAGGGATTAAAATCAACGGTTCGGATTTTATTATCAAAGGCATCCAGGGATTGCCCGGGCTAGTCCGGGCGGGAACAAAAATGGAGGCGAACACGCATAAACAGGAGTGGAGCAAATATGAACTGAACCGGCTTAAAAACCTCGGCGTAAACACGATCAGGCTCGAAACCCCGCCTGTTTACGTTGTCAACCAGGCGCTGGAACTGGGAATCATGGTTGTTCCAATCGTCAACCACGAATACGAGCGCCTTGTGATTGCGCTCAGGGAATTCCCGAACATTCTCTACTGGGACATTGATTCGGGAAGCGCATACGAAGTAGCAATGATCAGCACCGCCATAGCATCGCTTGATACATACCACAGACCGATAAGTTACTCCGGCCCGCTTCAGGTAAACCCCGAGAAACATAACTTCAAATCGATATCCATACTCGGAATGGACTACTCGCCTGATGAAGATTGTTCCGCCGGGGTCAGTAACTATTATTCCCTGCCGGTAGTAGTTAATAACTGGGGAATCAAATCAGACTATGAAAGCGGGATAATTGAATCCGAGCCAACCCTGAGAAGAAAGTGGATCGACTGCGCTTTCGCCAAACATATTGCCGGAATATTTTACAACAGGATATGGAATGAAAACGGGATACCGGGAGTGAGGCCGGCGGATGTTCTGGAGTGGAAAGGCTATACACCGGAAGTTCTTGAATATATGTATCGCGATTTTGCGTTGAGATTATTAAAAACAAATTACGGCAAGCTCAAAGCTGAAATTAAATACACGGGAATATCAGGAGCGGAAAACATAAAGGTAACCGCTCGAAGATACGAATCGTTTTTATATGAATGGGATTCACTTGCCCCTGATCAGTCGATTGTTACCGAGGTACCCGGGGATGAAAACCGGTTGCCGGTGCTTGAAATCAAATATACAACAAATTCAGGTCTGCCTTCCCGAACGGTCTATTATCCCGGCAAAGCTGTTTTCACTCCGGACAGGATATCATTTTCCATACCCGATAACCCGCTTCTATCAGGAGAAAAAAACCGCATAAGACTAATACTCGTCGGTGGCAAATCACCTGCTTCCATGGAAGTATCCCTTGAATCCGAAATTGGAAATACAATTATCGTTCCGGTAAAAAGAGGTGTTTCCGTGCCCGCTTATGACATGGTGGAAGTCCCGTTCGATGTCATTCCGGACGGGAATAATAAGTTGATTGTTTTAAGAACTGTTTTAAAATATACGAATAGCCCTACGCCCGGCATAAAAGCGTATTTAATATTGAAAGTCAAATGAAATGGCTGATGAATTGTTAACAAATCTTAGTGTAACATTAATCCATATTGCTCTTTTCTCCCTTCTAATATTAATTTTTATACAGATTGTAACTCAGGTTAAAATCCCTGATGTTAAATTCTGGCTTATTACCCTGAGCGTCCTCATGATAATTCGAAGCGTGGGGAATATCGGAGAATATTACCTTAATACTCCGGAATCGAAATACCTGTTTAAAGCAATTAAATACTTTGGGATATCCGGCATAGGCCCTGTATGGGCAATCACGCTTTACACATATACAGGTCTGCTGAGTGGTAAAAGAGAAAAATTCAGTTCGTCTCTCGCATGTGTTCTGTTTATTTTACCTGTGTTGTTTTATGCGGGATTTCTGACAAATGACTATCATCATCTTTTTTATACTATTCCGGGTACAATTGCCGGCAAAGGACCTATTTTCTGGTCTCTCTGGGGATACTCAGCGCTATGCATACTCGCTGGGCTGTACAAAATTTTAATCTGGCTCCACTCGTCCAACGCAAACGGACGCCATTTAATGATCGTTTTTTTCAATCTTATTACGTTTCTTGCAATTATCGCAAACATAATGCATCTGCATGATCTCACTGTATCAAATATCGAAATGGGCTACATATTTTCCGGCCTGATGCTTATAGTTTTCAGTTATGGAATCAGAAATATCGGCCTGCTGAGATGGGTACCTATAACTAAAAATGAAATTGTCGACAACCTGCCCCTCGGATTAATAATTCTGGACAGGCGAGGCGAACTCATCTCGATAAACAGTTCCGCTCAGAGCATGCTCGGGGTCAACAACACAAAGGGAAACCTTTCGAATGTGATTGAAAAGCTCTCGGGCATAATATCCGGCGAATCTTTCAGTTCGGGATTTTGTTTTGATTTCGAACACAACGGCAGATTCTTCAGCTGCGAGTTGATGGCCCTTCCACGCCCGAAAAATATAACGGAAGGTTTCGTTCTGACTATACGCGATAAGTCAACCGAACACGACCTGAGCAATGCTCGTGAGATGTTGAACTTCACTATCATGAAAGAGCTCCTCGCGTCACTGAATATACTAATAAGCAAGATTGGAAACCTGACTGGGCCAGGCAACTCGAATTCCGATATGCCGATCAATATCACAAGGGAACTCAAAAGAGCAAGCGCGCGGCTTATGAGATTCTGCGACTACCTCGAATTTCTCGAAAACCTTCAATACGGCAATGAAAAGATTTTGAAGGAAAAAACAGATATCGTTCCTTTGATTAAATATTACACAGAAGACCTTTCCGACCTCGATGACTTCGAGGAAACCGAGATTGTTCTCGACATGCCGGAGTCGATCGAGTTCGGGATTGACCGAAGATTGTTTATTCCTTTAATAGAAGGAATGGTAGAAAGCATAACCTTTTTTGGCGCACCTGAGCAACTGACCTTGAAATCATATCTCAACGAAGACGGCATTGTTTTGTCCATTCTGAGCAGGGGAAGCAAATATTCAGGTCATGCTTCATCATTATTAAATTCGTTTTCGAATTTCCGGGGTGATATGCAGCAAATAACCGACGACCCGAAAATAATCAGTATGGTTGTCTGTAGAACAATCGCAGAGATTCAGAAAGGCAAAATCAATGCGGGCGTAATCGATGAAGATACAGAACAGGTAACTATCTTCCTGCCGGATAATAATTAGTAAGATTTCAAGCAAATGTCCGAGTTGTTAATTTCAATCTTTTAAGGTGACAATGTATAAGCTGAGAATTAAAGACAGGTTTCCATGTTCCGCCGAACATACTTATACTCTGACGACAATGGGCTTCGAAGGCATTGAAAAATATTTGCCCAACATCAAAGAGATTAAAACAATATCGAGGGAAAAGCTCGACTCGCATATCGAGAAGTGGCATCTCAGGTTCGATGCTGAAAGTGCGATACCCGGAATAGCGCGTATCGTTTTCAGGCCGGATATGCTGCGCTGGGAGGAAGTTCTGATATGCAACAGCAGGGAGCTTAAAGTCGAATGGTCAATAATTCCCCATTATTTCAAAGAATACATATTTTGCAGCGGAGAAACTTCTTACCTTGATTCGGATGATGGTTCCATTATCGATATTAAGGGGATAATCAACATCAAGCCTTTCCGCGTGCTGGGAATACCCGAACCGGCAATGAAAAAAATAATCGAAACCATCGAACCGTTCATCGCAAAAGTGGTTGAACCGAATGTTCTGAGATTTTACAGGGCGCTCAAAAAGATGATGGATGACAAGGGTTGTCTCTACGTCGAACACATTTCAAACTTTGATGAATAAATATTTGGCCTGTGATGTTCTCAGCCTTATAATCAATGATGACTAACCCGGATTTCTCACAGAGAAATGCAGACTAACACATGGGAAACAAAATAATGGCTAAAAGCGAGAAGAAGATATTCACTGAAGAGGGACTAAGATTCGAGTGTGTGAAAGGATGCGTGAAATGCTGCGCCATTCCCGGTTCCGTGTTCGTTCATGAAAAAGAAATCCCCGCAATGGCGGAATACTTCAAAATGACGGAAGAAGATTTTATAGAAAAATACCTGAAAACCCCGTGGGGCGGCATCTGGAAATTGAACTTCCCCGAAGATGAGCCCTGCATGTTTCTCGAAGAAAACGGTTGCAGCATTTACCCCGTGAGACCGGCGCAGTGCAGAACATTCCCGTTCTGGCCGGAAAACATAAGCAACGTAAAGGAATGGCAGAAACTCAGGAAGCTCTGCCCGGGTATCGGAAAAGGCAGGCTTTACACGATAGATGAGATAACCGATATCATGGCCGAGGTCAGTTTCGGCCCGTTTCTCTGTTTCTGATCGATCGCGAGTGGCCGGCGGGAATCAGCGCAGATTTCTTCCGAGCGCTGCCGCAACCGGTTTAACTTCCGATTTCAAATTCCTGAAATGTTTCATGTTCAAAGATTGCTGCCCATCGCTGAACGCCATTTCCGGGTTCTGATGCACTTCTATCATAAGCCCGTCAGCCCCGACTGCAACCGCTGCTTTTGCCATAGGGGTAACCAGTTCCCACCTGCCCGTCCCATGGCTCGGGTCCACTATGACAGGCAGATGCGACAAATCTTTCGCCGCGGCGACCGCGTTAAGATCAAGTGTGTTCCTCGTATATGTTTCGAACGTCCTGATGCCCCGCTCGCACAGCAACACGTTGGGATTTCCTTCGCTCATGATGTACTCGGCGGCAAGCAGCCATTCCTCGATCGTTGACGCCAGCCCCCTCTTGAGCATTACCGGTTTCCCCGCCTTGCCGCATTCTTTCAGAAGATTGAAGTTCTGCATGTTCCGGGTTCCTATCTGCAAGACATCCGCATATTTCGCCACCCTTCTGACATCACGCGCCTGCATGACCTCGGTAATGATTTTCATTCCCGTCAGATCACGCGCCTCCGCCAGCATTTTCAGCCCTTCCTCTCCATAGCCCTGAAAACTGTACGGCGATGTTCGAGGCTTGTATGCTCCGGCCCTGAACACTCTTACACCTGCCCTCTTCAGCAACCGCGCTACCGCAATAAGCGGCTCCCGGCCTTCAACAGCGCACGGGCCCGCCATTATCACCACATCCCTGCCGCCGATTACCAGATCGCCTCCGACTACTATCTCGCTTTTCTCTCTGAATTCCTTGCTGACCCTTTTATACGGCTTTAGAATAGGCACCACTTTTTCCACGTATGGCAACGACATAAGCTGCGCCATCACTTCTTCCCTGTTTTTCAGGTTCGTTCCTATAGCGCCTATCAGGGTTCGTTCTTTACCCTCTGAAATGTCTACCGAATAACCGCTCTTATCCAGCCTTTTGACTATCTCGTCCTTGTTCTTTCCCGTTGCTTTGCTCGACAGAATTATTATCACGTTCGCACCTCCGCGAGATTTTTCATGGACATAAAAAAACCGCGGGACTCTTCCCGAGCCCCGCGGTTGTGGTTCCTTTATTTTCCTGTATCAGGAAATCGGCTCCACAATCCGGGACTCATGCATAAAATAATAAGCGTACCAGTTGCCTGCTCCGCTTCGATTCCCGAACTGTGAATTAAGCCTGTTCAAAACTTTCTCCTGATTTACTGTGTCCGTAATAATTTTTAGCACTTATATCCGGCTGTGTCAATTACATCCGTTCTTTTGAACAATATCCGGCAGATACCTGTTTTATTTCTATATTTCTTCTTGATATACCGTTTATCATCAATAATATGGAATACAGTATGAATTGTCTGCCGTCGTTCCTGCATGCAGTCGGCAGGAATCCAGAAAGCTCCGTTTAGCTATTCTATATTTATTCTGATAATTGATATAATTTCAGCCTCGCTCACAGGAATACGCGCCGGGATACAGGAGACTATTTGCCGCACTCACACTTGCACTCCGTATGCCAGGTCCCGGTATCAGTCGCATTCTCCGGCTTTACCGCCGCCGCTTTCTTTTTACCCCTGATAACATGCGGTATCAGGACTATCATCAAAATCACGGCGCTGATGTTATTGATGATTTGAGGCATCATCCACGGAGTGAAATCTCCGAGCCGGCCCCCCACCTCCAGCGCCAGGAAATCAAGCAGCATTCCCGACAGTAGCGAGCCGAATACTATTGTTGCGAGATAAATCAATGCCGTCCTTTTTCCGAGCCCTTTCCAGATAGTGGTTATCGTGGCGGCGTTTGTCGCGGGGCCTGTCATTAAAAACACCAGCACCGCTCCGGGCGATATACCGGCGGCGAGAAACGCGGCGGCCATCGGCACCGAGCCGACGGAACATATATAGATCGGAATCCCGACCACCAGCATCCCGAGCATGGGCAATAATCCCGAGCCGAGCATGTTGTCAAAATAATTCTCCGGGATCAAAACCGACAGCGTTGCAGCTATGAGGATTCCGATAAACAGAAATCTTCCGATATCCCGCGGCAGCGTGATGAACCCGTGTTTGAATGCTTTGATCAGGCGCCTTTCGCTTTTTTCCCCGGTGCAGCATGAATCAGTACATTTTTCTTCTTCAGTAACATCCTGATAACCGCTCCGCGTTGTCGCCGCATCCACCAGCGCTCCGCCGATTATGCCCGTTATAAGCGCCACGACCGGCCTGATAACCGCGAACAGCGGCCCGAGCAGACCGTATGTCACAAGTATGCTGTCAACTCCCGTCTGCGGGGTCGAGATAAGAAACGAAGCCGCCGCTCCCCTGCTCGCCCCATGTTTCCTGAGCGACATCCCAACCGGTATAACGCCGCATGAACACAACGGAAGCGGCACGCCTACCATGGCCGCGTTAAACACCGAACGAAATCCTGTGTTTCCCAGATGTTTCTCGACTGTTTTCGTTGAAATATATGTGCTCAGTATTCCGGCTACCACGAAACCCAGCAAAAGGTAGAAAGACATGTCCGCCAGTATGCCCCAGAACTCCGAAAGGAATTTTATTATGATGTCCGCCATAGTCCTTACCTCAAATATAAAACAATTATATTGCTCTAATTGTTCATATTGAAGGTAACTTCAAGATGCCTGTCCTTGAAAGCGCGAAATCATATTTTACGGGGTCGCCGGGCTGGATTTTTTTGAACGCGGCTGTTATTTCTAAAGCGGTCTTCAGGTCTGCCTGGTTTCTTGTCGTGATGCCGAGCTTCTTTGATATCCTGTGCATGTGTATGTCGAGCGGAACTACAAGTTTGGATGCGGGAACGGATTCCCAGCCGCCGGGGTCCACTTCGTCGCGCCGCACCATCCACCTCAGGAAAAGATTCATCCTCTTGCATGCGCTGCCCCGGTCAGGCGTCGGCGTGAGATAACAACATTTTTCCGTCCCGGAAATGCTTCCCACGAATCCGCACAATGCCGGTATAACCGTCTCATCGGCGGGATCGAAATGCTGAACAAAACAATTTTCCAGTGTTCCGTATTCCCTGACAGCCCGTCCGACACCGGCGAGAAATGACGCAAGGTCATCACCCGTCGTGAACCTGTATTTAAAGGATTTGAATTTCTTTTTAATCCGGCTTTCGGTATTGGACATCACGAATTCGAGCGGTGAGTCACCCATTACGTTAAGCACGTGATATATGTTGCTGATTATCTGCGTGACCCTGCCGTATGCCAGCGACGCCGCAATGACGCCGGCAATTTCGCGCTCCCTTACATCTTCGAATTTAAGGATACATTCCAGCGGATCGGGGTGAATGAACCGGGGCTTATTGAGTTGCTTATACAGCAATTCCAGTGAATCTATATCATATTTCAATATATATTCAGACGAAGGCTCATCGCTCATTTTTGATCGTCCCGCCCCTGATGCTGATAACTGTTTCTGTAAGTTCCAGTTGCTTCTCCGAAGCCTCCAGAGCTGCTTGCGCCAGCCTCGTCATGCCCGAACAACACGGGACTTCCATCCTGATCACATTCAGGCTTCTTATCCCCGATGTTTCGATTATCTGCCTGAGTTTCACGAGATGTCCGTCCGTATCGTCGAACTTCGGGCATAACATCGCGACCGCGTTGCCTTTCAGGAACCTCGCATGAAAATCCGGCACACAGTACGGCACGCAGTCCGCAATGAGAAACAAATCCCGGCCTCGAAGAAACTCGGATGCCGGAGAAATAAGCGAAAGCTGCACCGGCCACTGTCCGAGATGGAACTGCGGCACCGCGCCTGATTCGACATTCTCCGCGGCGTCATCCACTGTGTCTATGCTGAAAGATTTCAGACCCGGGCACTTGAATTTTATTTCGGTCGCATCTGCGTCAATCTGTTTGCGACTCGCAACCGCCCGTTCATCGAATTCTTCAGCCTCGCGCTCCTCGATCGTCAACGCGCCCCGCGGGCATTCCCCGATGCAATCGCCCAGCCCGTCGCAATATACGTCCTTCACAAGCCTCGCCTTGCCTCCGACAACCTGCAACGCTCCTTCAGCGCATGACGGCACGCATGCCCCGCAACCGTCACACAATTCTTCATCAATATGTATAATTTTTCGCTTAACTTTCATTCCTGCACCACCCTATGTAAACGGCGACATTTCCCTGAGCTTTGCGATAATCGGCGGGATCTTCTCTATCACATAATCGATTTCATCTTCCGTGTTGAAACGTGAAAGGCTGAACCTTATCGAGCCGTGCGCTGCTGTGAACGGCACTCCCATCGCCCTCAGGACATGCGACGGTTCGAGCGAGCCGGATGTGCATGCCGAACCGGATGATGCCGCGATACCGTCCCTGTCCAGCATAAGCAGTATCGACTCGCCTTCTATGAATTCGAAACTTATGTTTGTTGTGTTCGGCAACCGTGATTCTTTGTGCCCGTTCAGTCTGGTGTCCGGTATTTCTTTCAGTATCGTCGATTCGAGTTTATCGCGCAGAGCCTTCACCCCGGAGTTCTCTTCGGCAACATTATTCCGCGCCAGTTCAGCCGCCTTGCCCAGCCCGGCGATATAGGGAACATTCTCCGTCCCCGCCCTCCTGCCGCTCTCCTGGTGCCCGCCGATCAAATACGGAAGCATGGCTGTCGCTTTCCTGACATACAGCACACCTATTCCCTTCGGCGCATTCAGTTTGTGCCCCGATATCGAAAGAGCATCTACGGCAACATCACTCATATCGATCGGGATTTTCCCGGCAGCCTGCACAGCATCCGTATGGAACGGGACACCTCTCGACCCTGCGATCTCCGCGATTTCCCTTACGGGGAAAACCACGCCGGTTTCATTATTCGCCCACATTATCGTTATCAGCGCGGTGTCGTTCGATATCGCGGCCCGCAGCTCATCCACATCCAGCATCCCTTCGGCATCCACGGAAAGCTCCGTGATCCTGTATCCGAATCTCTGCATGAAACGAACCGTGCTCAATGTTGCCGGATGTTCGACTTTGGTTGTGATTATATGTTTCTTATCCGGGTTCGCATCGAGAATCCCCCGGATTGCAGTGTTGTTGCTCTCCGTTCCGCAACTCGTGAAAACGATCTCTGATGTATCGGCGTTCAGCATTTCCGCGACTTTGCCCCTGGCCTGCTCGACAGTCGCCTTCTCCCGCCCGCCGAATGTGTGTATACTTGACGGGTTCCCGTATCTCTCCTTGAAAAACGGCAGCATCTCTTCGAGAACCTGCGGATCGACACGTGTGGTTGCATTGTTATCAAGATACACATTCATGGCTTTTCTCCTCGATCACCCTGATATCTTCGGTAACGAACTCGCGCAATTTCGCCTCGACGACATCTCTCAGGGTAAACTTCGCGACACGGCAGTTCGCGCACGCGCCCCGCAGAGCGACTATGACGTTGTTGCCTTCCACATCTATCAACTCGATCTCGCCGCCGTCCCTTTTCAACTGTGGACGAACTTCACGCTCAAGCGTATCTTCCACAAGCTTTATCTTCTGCAGGTTAGTGAGCTTTTTTGCAACCGGCTTATCTTTTCTTTCACTCATCAGCCGGTCGAGTATCCCTCGTATTTCATCTACGCACCCGCCGCAGCCGCCGCCGGCTTTCGTGTAGTTGGCAACCTGCTCAACCGTTTCGAGATCGTTTTCAATTATCGCCCTTTCGATTTCCTTCTCGGTTACGCCGAAACAGGTACAGACTATTTTACCGTCGAGCTTCTTTTCGCCATGCTCACCTGTCCG
>Ga0116162_10000970_pt1 | contig 19432 bp, 9 predicted proteins | sample AD_UKC105_MetaG_FD_89875 | JGI IMG/M metagenome (GOLD analysis project Ga0116162, IMG submission 89875) | Active sludge microbial communities of municipal wastewater-treating anaerobic digesters from Hong Kong - AD_UKC105_MetaG | ecosystem: Engineered > Bioreactor > Anaerobic > Digestate... | reverse complement strand
CAAACTCATTGTATGTGTGCACCAGACACTTCACACGAATATTCTCATATTCCTCAAGTGCATGCTGAATCCCCGAATGAATGCTGTCCCAATACTCTCCCTCGGTAACACTTGGTGTAGTTATCACCACCTTATATTTTCGCTTCAGTGATAATCCTGAGATGTGAATGTTGGGTTTATAGTTCACTTTCTTCAGTACCTCCTCAACTGCCTTGCGAGCAGATTCTGATACATTTCCCCTGTTATGCAGGATTCTGTCGACAGTACCTGAAGAGACGCCGGCCATTTCTGCAATATCCTTGATACGGGCTTTGCGTTGCATTTAGGTTCTTTTAAAGGTCAATTTTCCAAAAAACTACAATGAATCTCCAATCCAGTTATTTTCATTGCAAAGAAACAAACTTTTTCTCGATTTCCATCAAATAAACATTTTGAACCTCTCATTCTCTCTCTGTTTCAGGTTGCAAAATGAAATAAATCAGCTATATTTGCAGTTATTGGTCTCAAATACCGTTGAAAATAAACTTTTTGATTCACATGAAACATGTCATATCAATATTGACGCTCACTCTGTTGAGTCATATGCTTTTTCCACAAGAAATAGGTGAATATTTTCCCGATCAACAACTAACAACAGTCGGGGCTTACTACTACCCTGAACACTGGGATGAGTCGCAATGGGATAGAGATCTGATGAAGATGGCCGAGATGGGATTTGAGTTCACCCATTTTGCCGAATTCGCCTGGGCTCAGCTAGAACCTGAAGAGGGGGTATACGACTTCGGATGGCTCGACAGGGCCATTTCACTGGCCGCCAAACATAATCTAAAGGTAATTCTCTGTACCTCAACCGCGACCCCACCGATCTGGCTTGTACGTAAACACCCTGACATCCTTATCACAAACGAAGATGGCACCCGCTATGATCATGGTTCAAGACAGCATGCCTCTTTCTCCAATGAATATTATCGCACCTATTCCATGAAGATGATTGCTGAGCTGGCTAAACGCTACGGTGAGGATAAACGGGTTATCGGATGGCAACTGGACAACGAACCCCACTCAACCGTTGATTATGGTGATGATGCTCACAAACGCTTTCGTCGGTGGCTGAAAATGAAATATAAAGATATTGAATCGCTAAATCATGCCTGGGGTACGAATTTCTGGAGTGGTACATACAACAATTTCAATGAGATCAACCTGCCAAAACATAGGCAATGGGGTATGAACCTCTATCAGCGGCTAGATCACAGTCGTTTCTGCGACGAGGAAACTGCCACTTTCCTTGATGAACAGGCCCAAACACTACGGCGTCACATCTCACCCCAACAGTGGATCACTACCAATTTCATCCCGATGTATGATGCCCGCTTCATCGGTGCGGACAAAGAGCTCGATTTCATCAGCTATACACGCTACATGGTTTATGGTGAACACAAGGGTATCGGTGAAAAAGGATACCGCGTGGGTGAATACTCTCGGATTGCAATGGCCAACGACTATTTCCGCCCCCTTTCACCCCTCTTTGGAGTCATGGAGCTGCAGCCGGGGCAGGTGAACTGGGGAACGGTCAACTCTCAACCACTTCCCGGAGCTGTTCGCCTCTGGCTCTGGCATGTCTTTGCCGGAGGAAGCCGGTTTACCTGTACCTACAGATTCAGGGCACCTATTTATGGTTTTGAACAGTACCATTACGGCATCGTGGGTCCCGATGGTGTCACTCCCACCAGTGGTGGCATCGAATACCAGCAGTTTATAAGTGAGATTGAATTTCTCAGAAAAAATGTGTCTCTCCTTCATCAGCCAGAAGCCTATCTAAAGAGAAAAACAGCCATTCTCTATAATCCCGACAACACAGTCGCAATTGAGCAGAACAAACAGACTCAGCACTGGAACACAGAAGCACATCTCTTAAAATACTATCGCGCGTTGAAATCATTTGGTGCACCCGTTGATTTCATCCGTGAAGATACAGACTTTACAGCCTACCGGGTGATTGTGGTGCCGGCTTACCAGCAGATGAGTCTTGAGCTCATCAACAAACTTACCAGCTTTGCTGAAAATGGCGGAAACTTGGTTATCTCATGCAGGAGCGGTCACCAGAACGAGCTGGGTCACCTCTGGGAAGCAAAGCACGCAGAACCCATTTACGGCCTTATTGGTAGTGAGATTGCCTTTTACGACCTGCCACAGTCCTTCGATCCGGGCATAGTGGAAATGGAAGGAAATATGTACAGCTGGAACAGCTGGGGTGACATCCTGGAGCCTTCTATCGATACTGAAAGTTGGGCTTCTTATCAGGGTGATTTTTATGCTGGCAAGAGTGCAGTCACCTTTCACCCGCTGAAAGAGGGCAGTGTCACCTATGTGGGTGCAGATAGTCAGAAGGGTGATCTCGAACTTGAAGTACTGAAGAAACTGTATGATCGTTTGGAAGTTCCAATAGAGAGCTATCCCCCGGGCATCATCGTTGAATACCGCGATGGGTTCGGAATTGCAATGAATTACAGTGATTCTGCCTATAAAATTGACCTGTCGAAAGATACGGAGATTTTAATTGGAGAAAAGGAAATCCCAACTGCAGGTGTTCTGGTCTGGAAAATTAATTGACATATAGATGCAAGTTGATCAGCGATTCATTAATACATTCAGCTGTGTACGTGCACAATTCTGTAACTAAGTTTCAGACTACTGTATCATCAATCATAATGACCGCTGCAACATATAGAAAACTGAAAGAGAAATTAAGCAAAACAAAAAAATATCTTTAATAACTTAAATACCAAATTATAACAGGAATGAACAAACAAATTATCTGGATCCTATTTATTGTAGGGATCATTAGCATGTCTGGCTGCAAGCAAAAATATGCCCATCCATTTCAAAATCCCGACCTGACAGTGGAGGAGCGGGTTGACAACCTGATCAGTCTGCTTACACTGGAAGAGAAGGCCGGGATGATGGTGAACGCCTCCAAACCAGTACCAAGACTGGGTATACCGGCCTACGACTGGTGGAATGAAGCATTGCATGGTTTGGGGCGTGCCGGACTCGCAACCGTATTTCCACAGGCAATTGGAATGGCTGCCACCTGGAACGAGTCGGGCCATCTGGAGGCATTCAACATCATCTCTGACGAAACCAGGGCCAAGCATAATGAGGCTATACGGAATGACAATCGTGGCAGATATTACGGCCTCAGCCACTGGACTCCCAACATCAACATTTTTCGTGATCCACGTTGGGGACGGGGTCAGGAGACTTATGGGGAGGATCCGTTCCTAACTGCAAGACTGGGAGTTGCTGCGGTAAAAGGCCTGCAAGGGGATGACCCAGACTATTTCAAAACATATGCCTGTGCCAAACATTTTGCTGTGCACAGCGGCCCCGAGTGGAATCGCCACTCCTACGATGCCTCCGTGTCGGGACGAGACCTCTGGGAGACCTACCTTCCTGCGTTCAAGGCATTGATTGATGAGGGCAATGTGAAGCAGGTGATGTGTGCCTACAATGCCTTTGAAGGTGAACCCTGTTGCGGTAGCAGCAGGCTGATGCTGGACATCCTTCGTGGAGAATGGGGTTACGATGGCATGGTGGTCTCCGATTGCTGGGCAATCAATGACTTCTTCATACCTGAGAATCATGGCACCCATCCAGACCCCCAGTCGGCGGCTGCCGATGCAGTAATTCACTCAACCGACCTGGAATGTGGCAGTACCTATGAAGAACTTGTAAAGGCTGTGGAAGAGGGTCTGATCACGGAGGATCAGATTGACCAGTCGCTCCGCCGCATCCTGAGAGGATGGTTTGAGTTGGGGATGCTGGATCCGGTGGAAAGAGTGCCCTGGAGTAACCTTTCACCCGATATTATTGACTCCGATACCCACCGTGAGATGGCTCTCCGTGTGGCAAGGGAATCGATGACCCTGCTGAAGAACAACAATGGACTATTGCCCTTAAGCAAAAATCTAAAGAAAGTTGCGGTTATTGGAGCCAATGCTGCCGACAGTGTGATGCTCTGGGGGAACTATAACGGATTCCCCTCCTCCACTGTAACCATCCTCGAGGGTATCCGTACAAAACTCCCTGATGCCGAAATCATATATGAAAGAGGTTCTGACTTGGTTGATCCCTGGGTGCGTAGCTCATTATACCAATACTTCTTCAATGGCGATGAAAAGAACCCAGGGATGCAAGTGGCTTTCTACAACAACAACCAATTCGAAGGGAATCCGGTCGTCCAGGAAGTGAATAGTGAAGGAATCCGCTATAACAATTCTGGTGGTACGGCACTGGCTCAGGGTGTGAACATGGAAAACACATCTACACGCATTACCGGTTCTTTCAAGGCTCCTTACAGTGGGGAAGTAGTTTTCTCAGTCAGCACCTCCGATGGCTACACACTCTACGTAGATGGCAAAGAAGTGATGTCACGCAGCGGTCGCGAGGCTTATATCCCCTCTGAATTTGTATTACAGACTCAAATGGGAAAGATATATGATGTGAAATTGGAGCATGCACAGACCGGTCGACGTGTGAGCATCGATTTCTCGGTATTCAAAAAAGAGCTTGCACAATTCAATGAATTAACTGAGAGACTCAAAGAGGTTGATGTCATCATTTATGCCGGGGGACTCTCACCACTCCTTGAAGGTGAGGAGATGCCGGTGAATGCAGAAGGATTCAAGGGTGGTGACCGTGAGTGGATAGAATTACCCGAGGTACAAAGGCGCATGCTGGAGAGCTTGAGGAAAACGGGCAAACCGGTCGTATTTGTGCTCAACTCAGGCAGTGCGATAGCCTTGGAACAGGATGAGAAGCATTATGACGCACTGCTGGCTGCATGGTATGGCGGACAGGCTGCCGGCACTGCCGTGGCCGATGTACTGTTCGGCGACTATAACCCCGCAGGCAGGCTTCCCGTCACCTTCTATAGATCAACCGCACAGCTTGACAATGCGCTCAAACCGGCCGCCAACCCCGATCATCAGGGTTTCCAGAACTACAACATGGAAGGGCGTACATACCGCTACATGCAGGAGGAACCACTCTATCCCTTCGGACACGGATTGAGTTATTCCCGTTTCAGCTATGGAGAAGCAACACTCAGTAGCACAGAGGTGGAGGCAAAGGAGGGTCTCAGGGTGGTTATTCCTGTCACCAACGACTCGGAGCGTGGTGGTGAAGAGGTTGTTCAACTTTATGTGAGCAGGAACAACGATCCGATGGCTCCGGTGAAATCTCTCCGTGCCTTCAAACGTCTCTATATAGAACCGGGTGAAACCATGCAGGTGGAATTGACCGTTCATCCCGATGCATTTCTCTTCTACGATGAAACAGAAGCAGGACTTGCTGCGAAGGGTGGAAGCTACACCTTGTATTATGGTGGAAGCTCATCAGATAAGGATCTGATGCGTGCGCAATTGAACGTGAAATTGTAATCCATGTAAATCTGTAAGATACTGCTGTTTTGGTAATTTCTATCAACTCTAAACAGCAGTATCTATATTGTCTATTTTAGATATATATATTATTTATCTTTTTTTATCTTAATTTTCTTGACTACTTAGAAGATAATTGCATACATTTGTGTTTATGTATGTTAATTGCCTGTCGTAAAACAGCAGTTTTTAACCACTATTCTGGGTGGACAAATATTTTTGGTGCGAAGTTCACTATCATCTAATTTAAAATGAGTATGTTACAAGATGAATTATATTTTTCAAGAATTTTGTGCACGTGCACAATTTGAATTAATAATGAAGAAACACCGGCCTATACTAATATTTATTTACAAACAATGTGACCAAAAGGGTTAACAATTCACACTCTTTATCCTCCCTGTTATTCAGGGACAGTTATGAGAACACTTTAATTATCTAAAACGAATCAGAGAATGAAAAGGAAAATTTCGAATTTATTGAGAGGATTTTGTCTCGTTTTATTGGGAACAATATCCTTGACCATGTTCGCACAGAACGTGACCGTCACCGGAACGGTATCTGATAACAGGGGAGAGCCGCTAATCGGCGTAACTGTGCAGATACAGGGCACCTCCACTGGTACGGTAACCGACATGGATGGCAACTTCTCGTTGCCAAATGTTCCATTGGATGCAACGGTGGAAATCTCCTATGTTGGGATGCGTACGCAAACCATTCCACTCAACGGGCGTAGTCTCCTTCGCGTGGTTCTGGAAGAAGATACTGAGCTACTGGAAGAACTGGTGGTGGTGGGTTACGGCCAGATGCGCCGCAGCGACCTGACCGGATCGGTGGTCTCCGTATCGGAAGATGCAATTAAGAAGTCGATCCCCACCTCAATTGATCAGGTACTGCAGGGACGGGCGGCCGGTGTGCAGATCCAGGCCAACTCCGGAACACCGGGTGCCAGCTCAGCTATCCGCATCAGGGGTATCAACTCGCTGAATGCTACCAGTCAGCCTATCTTTGTGATTGACGGGGTGATTGTGGATTCCTCCACCGACAGTGAGAGCAGCAACCCGCTATCCAGCATCAACCCCTCCGACATCGTCTCGATGGACGTACTGAAAGATGCTTCCGCCACCGCCATCTACGGTGCACGGGCATCAAACGGAGTGATCATGATCACCACCCGCCGTGGACAAAGTGGAGAAGCGTTAATCAGTTATGATGGTTATATCGGCACGCAGAGCATGCCAAAGCACCTGGAGATGATGAACCTGCAGGAGTATGCCCGTCACCACAACGACCGGTCCGACTTCAGCATCGTCGAGAAGAGCAGCGCCTTCGTACGGCCCGACATGCTGGGACCGGGCACCGACTGGCAGGAAGAGCTTTATCAGAAGGCACTGATGACCAGTCACAACCTCTCCATCACAGGAGGTAATGAGAAGACTACCTACGCCATCAGTGCCGGCTTCCTCGATCAGGAAGGGATCGCACTGGGATCGGGCTTCCGCCGTCTTTCGTTGCGCGGCAGCATGGACAACCAGGTGAAGAGCTGGTTGAAAGCCGGTATCAACTTCTCGCTCTCAGACTCGAAACAGGAGGTGGGTGCCGACAATGATATCATCATGAATGCGTTACGTCAGCAACCCATGGTGGCTGTCTACGGCCCCGACGGAACCTTCGATGGACCGGAGGATGTCTGGATGCCGGTCAACCCGGTGGGTATGGCATCCATCCGTGAAAACTACAACAAACGACATAACTTCCGTTTCAACACCTACCTCGATGCCACGCTGGCCGACGGGCTCACTTTCAAAACGGAACTCTCTACCGATTACAACCAGGGTAGCTTTTACTACTTCGAACCCTCCTACCGCTTCGGCGTACTGACCAACAACACCCGTACCTCCCGTCGTACAAAGAACGACACCAAATACTGGTCCTGGAGGAACTTCCTCACCTATAACAAGGTACTGGCTGACCAACACAACGTGAATGCAATGCTGGGACAGGAGATGTCAGAATCACAATGGGAAAACCTGGTAGGATCAGCCACCGGTTTCCTCTCCAACACCACGCACGACCTGAGTGCGGGTGATGCCAGCAAATCGAGCGGTACCGGCAGCAGCGGCGCCAGCTCCATCTCATCATTCTTCGGACGCATCTTCTATTCGTTCGACGACCGTTACCTGCTCACCGCCACACTGCGCCGTGACGGATCATCGAAATTCGCACCCGGTAACCGTTGGGGATGGTTCCCTTCACTGGCTGCCGCCTGGAGGGTCACCGGCGAAAACTTCCTTAAAGACCATGAGGTGATCGACACCATGAAGTTCCGCTTCGGATGGGGAGGTACCGGTAACCAGAACGTGGAGAACTGGGCATACATGGCTCTCCTTTCACCCAGGACCACACCCTGGGGTACCGGTGTGCTCACGGGCAACACCGCCAACCCCGACCTGCGCTGGGAGACCACCTACTCCACCAACCTGGGGCTCGACCTCAACCTCTGGCAGAACAGAGTCGAGTTTATTGCCGATGTCTATTATAAGAAGACCACAGACCTCTTGCTACAGCTGCCGCTTCCCGCCTACCTGGGATCATCGGGACAGGGTGCTGCCTCCAACCCATGGGCGAATGTGGGTGAACTGGAAAACAAAGGGATCGAGATGACCCTTAACACCGTCAACATCGACAACAGCGGATTTCAGTGGCGTTCCAACTTCGTCTTCTCGCTCAATCGCAACAAGGTGCTGAGCCTCGACACCGATAACTCATCCATCGAAAAGGTGTACCGCGTAGGATCGGAAACCAACATCGTGACCCGCACTACCGTCGATCAGCCCATCGGACAGTTCTGGGGATACAGGGTGATCGGTCGCTTCGAAAAAGCAGAAGATTTCTACTACAAGGATGCAAACGGCAACGTACAACAGGTGGCGCTCCCCGAAGGTGTTTCCATCGGCGAGAATGGTTCCTATATCGGTGACTATATCTTCGAAGACCTCAATAAGGACGGTAAGATCGACAACAACGACGCCACCTTTATCGGTAACCCCGAGCCCAAGTTCTCATACGGCATCGGTAACAGCTTCTCCTGGAAAGGGTTCGATCTGAACATCTTCCTGGCAGGATCTTACGGCAACGACGTGCTCAACTATAACCGCCGTTTTATCGAAGACCCGCGGGCCAACAACAACCTGCTCAAAACAGTTCTCGACTATGCAAAGGTTGACAGGATCGATCCCAACGGACCGGATGACTTCCGTAACCTGCATCTGGTGGGTGGTGACCGAAGAATACCCCGTTTATCCGCATCAACCTCAAACGGGAACAACCGTGTGAGCGACCTCTATATTGAAGACGGATCATTCCTCCGCATCCAGAACATCTCATTCGGCTATACCCTGTCCAAGAGATGGGTCAGCAAGCTGGCGCTTGACAATGTACGGCTCTACACCAACCTGCAGAATGTATACACCTGGACCAAGTACAGAGGCTATGACCCGGAAATCGGGTATATGTATGGTGATGCACTGATGAGCGGACTCGACTACGGTCGCTATCCCTCACCAAGGATCTATACCTTCGGGATCAATCTCTCATTCTAACGTCACCCATGGAACAAGAAAAAAAATATCCTATGAAAAATAAAATACTCATCATCGCAGCATTGGTCAGCCTGCTCCTCTGGACAGGTTGTGAGGACTTCCTCACCCAGACCAACAATACCAATCCAAACCAGGAGACCTTCTTCGACAGCGATCAGGCGGTTGAAGCAGCCACCTCTCCTCTCTACAACTATGTTTGGTATACCTTCAACGAGAAGTTCTACTACGGTATGGGCGACGGCAGGGCGAACAACATCACCGCCCGCTGGTCTGACTACATCTATCCCTATACCAACCTGACCGAGACAGCATTGAGCATCGGTCTGGAAGATGCCTGGGGATCACTCTACTCAGTAGTGGCTCAGTCCAACAACGTGATCAACAACATCCAGGAGTTTGCGGGCCCCACAGTCACGGAAGAGGCCAGGCAGACTGCCATCGCCGAAGCACGATTCATGCGCGGTACCGCATACTGGTACCTGGGTTCACTCTGGGGCAAAGCGATCATCTACGAGCGCACCTCCGACCTGGTGAACAACTCAGCCATCCCGCCACACAGGGTGACAGATGTGATGGAGTTCGCCATTCGCGACCTGGAGTTCGCAGCGAAATATCTGCCTGCCACTGTCGCCACAAAAGGAAGGGTTACCCGCTACAGCGCTTTCGGCATGCTGTCACGCATCTACCTCTCCATGGCCGGACTGACCTCCGAAGGAGCATACAACGGACAGAACATTGCCACCGATTTCAACCGGGGTACACGCAACAGCTACTACCTCGACATGGCCCGTAAGGCTGCCATGAAGGTGGTCAACGAATCACCCTATGCCCTGATGGAGAACTACGGTGACCTCTTCACCTATGAGAACAACAACTGCAAGGAGGCTATGTTCCAACTGCAGTGGCTCACCGGCTCCACCGATGCCATCGGCTGGGGTGCCAACCAGCCCATCCAGGCTTTCTTCGGATGGTCCACGCTGGTCGCCGACGGCACCAACTGGGGTAACGCAACTTACACCTCATGGGATCTGGTGCGCACTTACGACCCGCAGGATCGTATCCGCCGCCACAATACCATTGCCACATATGGCGCCTACTATCCTGAGCTCTACAAAAAGGGGGGTGGTTACACCTATGGTGTCACCGAAGAGGGATACGAAGATCGTTGTAACATCAAGAAATATGTGATCGGTACCATCGACGACAACGGCGTCAGCTACAAACAGAGCAATGGTCTCAACACCCATATGCTGCGCCTGGCTGAGGTGTACCTCAACCTGGCAGAAGCGATCCTGGGCAACAACGCCTCCACCTCCGATGCCATGGCACTCACCTACTTCAATATGGTTCGTGAACGGGCCGACATGCCCACCCTGAGCAGCATCACCTACGAGGATCTCCATTACGAACGACGCATTGAGCTGGCCATGGAGGGACAATATTGGTATGACCTGGTACGGCGCGGCTACTACCAACAGCAGGAGGTGGTCAACTACATGAACAACCAGGAGCGCAATGCAGGTTACGAATACGATGAGACCGAAGATGTTGAGTATGTAAAGACTAGCGATGGTGAAGGTGTGGCCACAGCCGAAGTGAAACACCTCACCCTGCCTGTTTCGGATGTGGACAAAGGGAAGAACCCTTACCTCGAGGGCACACCTGAAGCCTATGAATTCACGGAAGAAAAAATCACCGATCTCTATTAATCATTAATCTGACAAACAATGAAAAAGATACATATCCTATATCTCACCCTGCTCACACTGATCGGAATCACTTTCCTTTCATGTGAAGAGAGCGACAACCTGGGGAGCACACCGATCCAGGTGACAAAAATCTACCTGGAAGATCATGAGTCTTCCGTGCCGGACCGCCCGGTGGAGTTTGCCCGCCTGGGGCAGATGATCCGCATCGAAGGGAGTGGTTTCCTGGGGATGAAGAAGGTCTTCATCAACGGATACGACACCTACTTCAACGTGGCCTATGTCACCGACAACTCCATGTTGATATCCATCCACCGAAATACACCCGTTGTGGATGCAGAGGAGGAGGTGCGCAACACCATTCAACTGGTGAAAGAGGGTACCGATATCACCTACACTTTCACCATCATGGCTGCCTCTCCCACCATCACACGCCTGAGCAACACCCTGCCGCAACCCGGTGACCTGGTGACCGCTTATGGCGAGAACCTGCATGAGACCAGCAAGGTGACCCTCCCCGGTGGTGTCGAGGTGACCAATATCGTCTCCGATGAAGAGGGAGAATGGTTCACCTTCACCATGCCCGACGGGGTGACCGCCAGCGGCTCTCTCTTTTCGGAGGGTGCCAACGGCAAGGCTGCCACACCTGCCTACTTCAACTTCACTGAGGGTATCCTCCTCGACTGGGATGGCAACGGTGAAGGCGGTGCCTGGTCATGGAGTGAAGGCGGATCGATGATCGGTATCCAGGACAGCGATGACCAACAGAGCGATCTGGTGAGCGATCCCCTTAACTCGGGTCGCGGCAACTGCGTACCATTGATCCCCGAGCGGATACTGAATGGTGCCAACGGCGGTGTCGTGGCCGGCAAAGCACGTGCCACGGAGGTGTGGACAGCCGGCACTGACAACCCGATGGATGACTGGAGCCGGATGTATGCCTACATCCCGGAGACCACACCCCTCAACGAGGTGGCCTTCCAGTTCGACATCTATGTGCCCGATCCATGGAGCAACACGGGACAGATCCAGGTGGTGCTCTACAACAACTTCAACTTCACCGGTGTGGGATCGGATGACGACGGTCAGCGTACCGCATTCTACATCCCCTATATCCAGGATGGTGTCATGGTGCCCTACCAGACCGAAGGATGGGAAACCGTTACGATACCCTTCAGCGAGTTCGGCTATTACGCCAATATGCTGGAAGATGACGAAGCCACTCCCCCCACCTTCAAAAACGTGGTGGAGGACAGACTGGCCGCCACCTATCAGAACTTCGGCATGGGCATCGTCAACACCGACTTCACCTACCAGGATGTAGAGGTGATCTCCACCCTGTTCAACCAGGAGATTTATGTGGACAACTGGCGGGTGGTTCCCGTAAAGACGGTAACCGTCTCCGATTATGACGATGAAGAGTGACAGAGCAACTGGACATGACAAACAAATAAACAGAAACAAAATGAAAAAATATAAAATCATTCTTTTTGCAATTGTTGGTGCTTTGCTGCTCCACGGTTGTTACGACGAAAAGATGGAATGGGGCACACCGGAGGATCATAACCCGATCAAATCCTCTGAGATCCCCCTTAACCTGGCTGAGAAAATTGCCAACTACGACTTTATCAAGACCTATGTACCCGCCGGCATGATCGTCGGAATCGGAGCGGGTGCCGATCTCTACATCAGCGACCCTGCTTACAAAAAGGTGGTTGACGACAACTTCCAGATGATCACCACCGGCAATGCAATGAAGCACTCATCGGTGGTCCGCAACAATGGTTCGCTCGACTTCACCACCATCGATGCTTTCATGGATGCAATCCCTGCCGATATGAAGGTGCTGGGTCACACGTTGCTCTGGCATACCCAGCAACGGCAGGCATACCTCAAGTCGTTGATTGCACCGGAGGTGATCATCGAGACCGATCCGGACGATAAGCTGGAAAACATTATCCTCAACTCCGATTTCGAGGAGGGCAACACCACCGGATGGGGTGCCTGGTCCAGTGCCGGCGCCTCACAGCAGATCGCCGGTCCCGGCAAGGGGTACAACAGTGAGTATGCGATGCTGTTGAACAATCCGGAAGAGGGTGCCAACTACTCGGCACAGGCCTACTACACCCTCCCCGCCACCACCTGGGAGGTGGACGAGCCCTACATCGTCTCCTTCTATGTCTACTCGGAAGAGGGCAATGACAACTTCCAGATACAATTGCAGAACCGCACCACTTACAGCGGCGGCGGTTACACGGCACAGAGCGTGCCGGCCAAGCAGTGGTATTACTTTGAGGCAGAGATCATGATGACCGAAGCGTTGGTAAACCTGCCCATGACACATATCACCATCGACTTTGGCGCTGGTGCAGGTGACTACTATATCGACGACTTCAAGTTCGGCAAGAAGAAAACCGGACCGGTCAACCATATGCTCAACGGTTCGTTTGAAAACGGGCTGGAGGGCTGGAGTGCCAACAACCCCGGTGCCGGCATCGAGGTGGTGGAGCTGGATGATGCACCGGCAGGCAGCCACGCGGTGAAGATGACCGCATCGGCCAGCTCTTCCAATGCCTGGGATCTGCAGCTCACTTCACCCGACATCCCCACCTTCCCGGGTGAGAAGGTACGTCTCTCCTTCTTCGTGAAGGCCGACCAGGCGGGACAGGGTCGTATCTCCTTCAGCGGACTCACCAACGGCTACCCCTGGATGGACTGGACCGGATCGCAGAGCGGCTGGTCAGAAGCGTTCGAGGTGGGAACCGGCTGGCAAGAGATCAGCGTAGTGCTCCAGGATTTCGGTGTCGACTTTGAGGAGGGAGCTGCCGTATGGAAAGGCAACTTCGATTTTGGCTACCTGCCCGATGTGACCTATTTCATCGACGATGTGAAGGTAACGATTGAAGAACCGGCAACACCCGCTTCGGCGCCAATGTCAACCCGTGCCGGCGGCATCACCTACGTCTACAAAACCGCTGAGGAGAAGAAGGCAGCCCTGCTGGGTGCCCTGGAAGAGTGGATCAAGGGGATCACCGAGCATACCGGTGACAGAATCTATGGCTGGGATGTGATCAACGAACCGATCGACGACAACGGTCAGTGGCGCGGCATCGGTGGCAACTTCATGAACGATGACTCCCATCCGGTGGAAGAGGAGGGTCTGGAGCTCAACTGGGCTGAAGATCACTTCTACTGGGGCTACTATATCGGCAAGGAGTACGCCGTGAAGGCATTTGAATATGCACGTCAGTATGCGCCGGAAGGAACGGTACTCTTCGTCAACGACTACAACCTGGAGAGCAACCCGGCCAAGCTGGATGCACTGATCGACTTTGTCGGTTACATCGAGCAGAACGGCCAGACGGTAGACGGCATCGGCACACAGATGCACGTGAGCGCTGACACCACGGCCACCTTCAATGAAAAAATAGACAACATGTTCAAGAAGATGGCGGCAACCGGCAAGATCGTTCGCGTCACCGAGCTCGATGTGCGACTGGGTACCGCTTCACCCAGTGCAGGACAGCTGGAGATGCAGGCAAAGACCTACCGTCATATCGCCGAGTCATACATCCAGCACGTACCGGAGGCACAGCGTTCGGGCATCACCATCTGGACCCTCACCGACCACCCGAGGGAGCATGAATTCTGGTTGCCGGATGAATCGCCCAACCTGTTCGATAAGGACTACAATCGCAAGCATGCTTATAAAGGCTTCGCAGACGGTTTAGCGGGACGCGACATCAGCGAGGATTTCACCGGTGACGACTATGTAAATGCCTATCCGGAAGAAGAGGAGGAAGAATGAGTAGCATGATCTGATCACACCTATACTTTTGTGAGGGGAGATGGACAAAAAGCCATCTCCCCTTCTTACCGGAAGTAGTGGGTTTCCATTACTATCAGATAATTATTGATGGCGTGAGCGTTTCCGTCCCGAATAACAAGCCAGTTTTCGGTATGGGCAAATGGGACAGTGGAATTGAAATACCCGAAAAGGATGTCAACTATTTCATCCCCCACATTGAATCAAGCTACAGGGTACTGACCGACCCTGACAACAGGGCGAAGGAGCACATCGCAACTCGATACATTTTACTCAATAGTTAATAGATCGGCGCCATTACATCATCGGATTCTGGTCGAGAGGAAACAGTCCGATTGTCATCAAAAATGTATATCTTACAGATAAAACATCCTAACAAATTCAAGATATGAAACGTTTTTTTGCAACATCTATTTTGCTACTCTGCCTATTCTCACTCTCTACCAGCACAGCGTCAGAAGGTGACATAAGAAAGGCAACCAATCCGATCATTTGGGCCGATGTACCCGACGTGGCCATGATAAGGGTGGGTGACACCTACTACATGAGTAGCACCACCATGCACATGAGCCCCGGATTGCCAATCATGAAATCGAAGGATCTGGTGAACTGGAAGCTGGTCAGCTACGCCTATGACACCCTTGCCGACAACGAAAAGCTCCGCCTGGAAAACGGGAACAACGCCTATGGTGCAGGCTCATGGGCCAGCAGTATTCGTTTTCACAAGGGGCTTTACTATGTCTCCACCTTTTCAGCGACATCGGGTAAAACACATGTTTTCACCACCGACAACATCGAAAAAGGAGAGTGGAAAGAAAAAAGTTTTAAACCGGTACTGCATGACCACACTCTCTTTTTTGATGAAGATGGCAAGGTATACATGATCTACGGCGCGGGAGACATCCGCATAGCAGAACTCACCCCGGAGCTGTCAGGACTCAAGGAGGGTGGCATACACCAGGTGATTATACCCAATGCCAGCGAGGTAGCCTCAGAAAAGGTAGGACTTCCGGCTGAAGGATCACAGATGGTCAGGCACAATGGATTCTACTACCTCTTTAACATCACCTGGCCACCCAACGACATGCGGACGGTAATTGTGCACAGGGCAAAAAACATCGAAGGTCCCTACGAAGGCAAGCTTCTGCTCAGGGACAGAGGTATCGCGCAGGGGAGCATCATCGATACTCCGGAAGGAGAATGGTTTGCCTATATGTTCCGCGATTACGGAGCAGTGGGCCGAATTCCCTATCTGATGCCAATGACATGGGAAAATGATTGGCCGGTTCTGGGGATAGAGGGTGCTGTACCCGACACGCTTGATATTCCGGCATCGGAAAATCTGGGGGTGTGGGGCATCGTGGCCTCTGATGAGTTCAACCGAATGCCGGGCGATGATCCGTTGCCCCTTTGCTGGCAGTGGAACCACAATCCCGACAACCGTTACTGGTCGCTCACCGATTTACCGGGTTATCTCCGATTCACCAGCGGGAGAGTCGACAGCTCCCCTCTGCAGGCCAGAAACACACTGACACAACGCACCTTCGGGCCGGAGAGCGCTGCCTCCACCTTCATAGAGGTCACCCAGATGAAGAATGGTGATTATGCGGGCATGATTGCCCTGCAAAGGAGATATGCCTTTGTGGGTGTGAAAAAGGAGAACGAACGTTATACGGTGGTGATGATCAACGGTGAAGGAGAAGAGCCGGTGGAGGTGGCATCCATACCACTGAACCAAAACGGCGTACATCTGAAGATTGAATGTGATTTCAGAGATCGTACCGACAAGGCAACCTGCTTTTATAGTCTCGACGGTGTGAGCTGGGAGCCCATCGGCATCACCCTGCAGATGGCCTATACCCTGCCCCATTTCATGGGTTACCGCTTTGGACTGATATACTATGCCACACAAGAGACCGGGGGATATACCGATTTCGATTACTACAGAATCGATGCACATATCACTGAAAGATAATCGATCCATGAATCCATTCGCATAATCAAGATCAAGCACACCGTCCAATTGTATGAAAAACAGATTGTTATTGTTATTCTATTTTATATGTTGCATGCAACGGACCAACTGCACATCCGCCGCACTTGAACCCTGGAACAAAGGTGCTTTTGAAACCGGTAAGTACCGAAACCTTCTTGCCGAGATGGGTTACAAACAGCATGAGATCGAGGGGAGGCTGGAGTTTGTGGATCATCTCTGGAAGAGCCGGCATGAGCCTTACGACGACGGCTATTTCGATGCCTATTATGATGGTTTGTTGCAACTTTTTGCCTATATGCACCTTAGTGTCAACTACCGGATTATATTTCCTCAAAACGTGTTGTAAATAGTTAGATGCATATGAAACAAAGAGTAATTATTCTCATCCTGATTTCGGACATCGTCTTCATCACCTCTGGTCTGAATGCAGCGGAGCGTTTCATCACCAGACAGCAGCAGGAGAACAGCCTGGTGCTTTTTAATGGCGACAGGAGAGCGGAGATCCTGCTTTTCCCGGGCGCAGATAAAGGAATCGAACGTGCAGTCTCCGACCTGCAAGCTGATTTTGAAAAGGTCACCGGGCATCTCCCCGGCCTCCAGATAACGTTCACCCCTACCGAAATGCCGTTAATCATCATCGGCACCCTGGGAACAGGTTCTGCCATTGACGCCCTCATAAAGCAAAAGAAGCTTGATGCAACGAAACTTAAGGGGAAGCATGAGATGTATCTCATTGAGTCACTATCCAACCCCTGTGAGGGTGTTGCGGAAGCCATCGTGATTGCCGGCAGCGATAAGAGAGGAACCATTTATGGCATCTACGAGCTCTCGAAACAGATAGGGGTCTCACCCTGGTACTACTGGGCCGATGTGCCGGTAGAGAGAAAAGAGGCGCTCTATTTTCAAAAAGGAAGTTATAGCGACGGCGAACCGGCAGTGACCTACCGCGGCATCTTCCTCAACGATGAAGCACCGGCACTGAGTGGATGGGCCAACGCTACCTTCGGAGGGTTCAACAGTGCCTTCTATGAGAAGGTATTCGAATTGATCCTACGCCTGAGAGGCAACTATCTCTGGCCGGCAATGTGGGGCAGTGCCTTTTACGATGATGATCCTCGAAACGGTGTTTTGGCGAACGAGATGGGAATCATCATGGGCACCTCACACCACGAGCCGATGGCGATGGCACAGACCGACTGGCACCGGTATGTGCAGCGAAACAACCTCCCCGATATCTGGGACTACAACAAAAACGCCGATGCACTGCAACAATCGTGGCGATATGGCATCGAACGAAGTCGCGACTGGGAGAAGGTGGTGACCGTGGGCATGCGGGGTGATGGCGACGAAGCGATGGAAGAGGGTGTGAACATCGCTCTTTTGGAAAAGATCGTGGCGGATCAGCGAAAGATCATCAGCGAGGTGACCGGCAAAAAAGCGGAACAGACACCACAGGTATGGGCATTGTACAAAGAGGTACAGGATTACTATGACCACGGGATGCGGGTGCCGGATGATGTGACGCTCCTCCTGTGCGACGACAACTGGGGGAACATCCGTAAGCTGCCCGGCATGGATGCCAAACCCAGAAAAGGGGGTTACGGCATCTATTACCATTTCGATTATGTGGGAGCTCCGCGCAATTCCAAATGGATCAACATCAATCCCATTCAGCGGGTATGGGAACAGATGAACCTTGCCTATGAGCATGGGGTGGAAAAGATCTGGATCGTCAACGTAGGAGACCTCAAACCGATGGAGTACCCCATCAGTTTCTTTCTCGATATGGCCTGGGATCCCGCACAATTTAATCCGCAAAACCTGGTGGAACATACCAGAGAGTGGGCTGCACAACAGTTTGGTGCAACCCACGCAGAGGAGATTGCCCGTATCCTCACCCTCTATGCGAAATACAACAGAAGGGTCACCCCGGAAATGCTGAACGAAAAGACCTACAGCCTGGCACACTACGGTGAGTTTGAAAGAGTGGTGAACGAGTACCGCGCTCTGGCACTTGATGCTTTTCGTCTCTATGCACAACTGCCGGCAAAGCTGTGGGATGCTTACTATCAGCTGGTGCTCTATCCGGTAAATGCCAGCAGCAACCTCTATGAGATGTACTACGCCGTGGCAATGAACCGCCATCTGGCGGAAAAAAAAGATCTGCGTGCCAACCAATATGCCGACCAGGTGAAAGAGTGTTTTACGCGCGACTCATTGTTGCAGGTGGAATACAACGAGGTCATTGCCGATGGCAAATGGGCACATATGATGGACCAGCCCCGTATCGGCTACACCTCCTGGCAGCAACCCCCTCGCAACATCATACCCCGTGTCACCTACATCACACCGGAGGAGGCAGCAAAAGAAAAGATTTTCATTGAGCAAAACGGATATGTGTCCATTGAAGCAGAAAATTTTGCCCGTCGCCAAGAGAGCGGTACCATCCATTGGACAGTGATTCCCCACTTCGGAAAAACCCTGTCGGGTGTCACCACCTTGCCACAAAATGAATATCCCTCACCGGAGGAGGATATTTACCTGGAGTATGACATCCTCTTTGAATCAACAGGAGAATTTGAAGTGCAACTGTTGTTGGCCCCCACACTCAACTTCAACGACAACAAAGGATTGCGGTATGTGATATCTTTCGACGAAGAAACGCCACAGCAAGTCAACTTCAACGGTCATTATCGCGGAGAACTGGGTAGGTGGCAGGCAGAGCATATCATCCGGTCGGGTACCCGACATACCATCACTGAACCGGGCATCCACACCCTTCGCTGCCGCGTATTGGATCCGGGAATCGTATTGCAAAAGATCGTAATCGATACAGGTGGGTTGAACCCAAGCTACCT
>Ga0116162_10000969_pt1 | contig 19452 bp, 16 predicted proteins | sample AD_UKC105_MetaG_FD_89875 | JGI IMG/M metagenome (GOLD analysis project Ga0116162, IMG submission 89875) | Active sludge microbial communities of municipal wastewater-treating anaerobic digesters from Hong Kong - AD_UKC105_MetaG | ecosystem: Engineered > Bioreactor > Anaerobic > Digestate... | reverse complement strand
ATTCGGGATTGGTCACATACGCAACAGTATGCTCCCTCACCACTCACTTGCTGTTCCTTGTATTATCAGCCTTATCACGATTTTTAACCTGCGCTGGTGAGAAATGCAGGTTAAGGACAACACTTCAGCGGAGAACATTACATGAGGATTGCCCGTAAAAGTCGAGCGAATCACATGAGCGGCGGTCGCCACGCGTGTGATTCGCGCTTGAAAAGTTTTGCGGGGATTCTCAAGATGCGCTTTTTCAAAAGCGACCCTGAGCCGTCGGAGGCCCATTTATCCGGGCGTGCGGCCTTGCAGTCTGCCGGATATCTTTATTTTCAGCGCCTCAATGCCGGTCCCGCTTTTTGCCGATATCTGTGAAATGTCCGCGTGCGATTTTTCGAGTCCGGCCACCCGGTCCGGCTTTTCCAGTGAATCTATTTTGTTCAGAACAAGTATTGAAGGAATTTCAGACGCGCCCAGCTCGTTTATGATTTTTTCGACTTCCTGTATATGGCTCGCATACTGCATGCTGCTGATATCCACGACGTGCAGTATCAGGTCTGCTTCGTTTAATCCTTCGAGAGTGGATTTGAAGGATTCCACCAGTTTTACGGGCAGGTTTTTGATAAAACCTACAGTGTCCACAAGAAGCACGTTGCCGGATTCGGGGATATATATCCTGCGTGTCAGCGGATCGAGGGTAGCGAAGAGCTTATCTTCGACGAAAGCGGATTCGTTGCTGAGCCTGTTGAAAAGAGTTGTTTTTCCCGCGTTTGTATAACCGGCGAGAGCCAAGAGCGGGACGTTCTGCTTCTTCCTTCTGTGTTTCTGGACGGACCTGTTTTTCTCCACCTTTTCGAGCTTTCTCTTGAGCACGGATATCCGGGTTCTGATTCTGCGCCGGTCGACTTCGAGCTTTGTTTCACCGGGTCCTCTTGTCCCTATTCCGCCTCCGAGCCTGGACAGCATTATGCCGCGGCCCGCCATGCGCGGCAGCAGGTATTCGAGCTGCGCCAGCTCGACCTGGATCTTGCCCTCGTTGCTCTGTGCGCGCATCGCGAATATATCCAGTATCAATTGCGTGCGGTCAATGACTTTCGTGCCGACGGCATCTTCGAGGTTCCTGAACTGCAGTGGGGTAAGCTCGTTATTGAATACGACGAAATCGATGTCGAAAAATTCGACCGCCGACGCTATCTCTTCAATTTTCCCACGCCCCAGGAAAAACTGCGGAGTTGGTTTGTTTTCGGGCTGGGTTATCACTTCTTCGACGCTTGCCCCGGCAGTCTCGACCAGCCGCGCGAGCTCGTAGTATGGGTCTTCCGCGTCACCGTCGTAAATACCCGGATGCCTGAATCCCGCCAGAATCGCTTTTTCTTTTTGTTGCCGCATAATTGCCCGGGCGCTCCATGATGTAAAGTTCGTCAGCGAGTGATGCTCGAACAGCATATCGATTCGGTTATATATAATAGCGGCGGGTGGCTTTGTTTAAAAGACGGAACGCGCAATTCATGAACCGCCCGTAAGCAGGTCTCGGAGTTGCCAGATGTCGGTTGTCGGGAATTTGCAACTGAAGTCCTTGCAGACAAAAGCCGTGGGCATCCCGTTTTTCATTTCCTTGAATTCGGTGAGCGGGATGAGTTGCTCGATGCGCTCGCCGGTTTGGTCCGCCGGGTAAAACACGAGAATGCTGCCGGGCAGGAAAAGTGAATTAACAAGCCGAATCATGTCCTGTGCCACCGGGTCGCCGGTTTCACCCTTGATCACGATTTCCGTCGAAGGGCTGAGTGAAAAGTCATAAGCGGAAAGCATCTGTGAAAAAGCGGTCGGCTGCTGCATTATACCAGCAGAAAAATGTCTGAATATTTCATCCGCCTTTGCACCATAGCCCATATCCATGGTGTATCTCTGGAGTTTCAGCAGGACCAGCGCGGCTATTGAGTTGCCGGATGGCAAAGCCCCGTCGTGGCCTTCTATTATGTTTCCGGGCAGTTCGTCAGCCTGCTCGGAACTGAACATAAAAGCGCCACTGTCGTTAATACGGAATTTTTCAGTCATGACGTCTGCGATTGTTTTTGCCTGCTCTAAGCGGTCGAGGTCGAATTCCGCTTCGTAAAGATCAAGCAGTCCCGCCGCGAAAAAAGCATAATCGTCAAGGAAGCCGGGGATTGCGGTTTCGCCGTTGCGGTATCTCCGGTACAGAACGCCGTCTTTGAACATGCCGGCGAGAATGAAATCCGCCGCGCCTGACGCCGCGTTTGCATATCGGGGTTCATCGAGTACTTTTGCGCCGTAAGCAAGCGCGGAAATCATCAGCCCGTTCCATGAGGCGAGAATTTTATCATCGAGGTGAGGGCGTATTCTCTTGTTCCTGATTTCCAGCAAAGCGGCTTTGTTCCGTTTGATCGTCGATTCGAACTCGTAAAGGTTGATATCATGAGATGCGGCGAATGCGTCTGCCGGGACTCTTATGTTCAGAATGTTTTTCCCTTCGAAATTGCCTTCATCGGTCACGCCGAAATATTCATTGAACAGGGCGGCGTCACTGCCGAGCGCGCCGGAGATTTCTTCTTTTGTCCAGACGTAGAACCTGCCTTCTTCACCTTCGCTGTCGGCATCTTCGGCGGAATAGAAAGCGCCGTTTTCGTCTGTCAGGTCGCGAATCACGTAGTCGAAAATATCCCTTGCCGTGTCCGCATATTTCAGGTCGCCGGTTGCCTGGTAGGTTTCGAGGTAAGCGCGGGCGGTGATCGCCTGGTCGTAGAGCATTTTTTCAAAATGCGGCACCAGCCATTTTCGATCCGTCGAATAGCGCGCGAAACCGCCGCCGAGGTGATCGTGGATTCCGCCGCCGGACATCATTTCGAGGGTGTGTTTCACTATTTCGAGAGATTTGACGTCGCCGCTTCTTTTCCAGTGCCGGAGCAGCATGGACAGGTTGTGCGACATCGGGAACTTTGTGCCTGCGCCGGCGAATCCTCCGTATTCTTCATCATACATCGAAGCGAATGCCCCGGCGGCCTTTGTCATGATGCTTTCGTCGATGCTTTTGCCAGCTGCATCCTTTGTTTCTTTGTCGAACAACTGAGAGATGCTTTCGGCGGATTCCAAGACCCGCGGATTCTCTTCTTTCCACAGCCTGACGATTTGCGCCAGGACGGTTTTGAATCCTCTCATGCCCTGCCTGTCTTCCGGCGGGAAGTAGGTTCCTGCGAAGAACGGTTTCCTGTCCGGGGTCATAATAATGGTCAAAGGCCAGCCGCCGGAGCCGGTCATGGCCTGGCACACCGCCATGTATGCAGCGTCGATATCCGGCCTTTCCTCGCGATCCACTTTAATTGATATGAAATTTTCATTAAGGATTTCGGCGGTAGCCGGGTCCTCGAAGGATTCATGAGCCATAACATGGCACCAGTGGCATGTCGAATATCCGATCGAGAGAAAGACAGGTTTGTTTTCATCGGAGGCTTTTTTGAAAGCCTCGTTACCCCAGGGATACCAGTTGACCGGATTGTGAGCATGCTGAAGCAGGTAAGGGCTTTTCTCGGTGATGAGTTTATTTGCCTTACCGTCTTGCGCGGCAGGCGTTTGCGCAAAAACAGTGTTTCCGGTCATTACAGTTACCCCCGCAATGATAATCAGGGTACTAAATAACTTCGTGAACTCCATGGATGAAACTCCGAATGTTATTACATTAGAAGGCGGGAAAAGAGAAGAATGTTCCCGAAATCATTTTGCCAGTATTTTGTTGATTTCCTCAGTGAACTTCTGCAGGGGCTGAGCGCCTGAGATCATTTTTCCTCTTATTTTTCCATCGGGAGTGGTCTTGCCGATCACAAAACTCGGAGTGCCGTTAATGCCTGCCTTGCCGGCAAGCATAAGGTCGTTTTTGACCCTTGAGTCATATTTACCGGTATCCAGGCACTCGGAAAAAAGAGCGGTGTTCATCGATAATGAACCCGCGTACTTTTTAAGCGAAGGGATATCCAGCTGTCTTTGATTATTAAATTGAATATCTCTCATCTCCCAGTATTTTCCCTGATCCTGGGCGCAGTACAAAGCTTCAGATGCTTTAAACGATTCTTTGTGGAACGACAGTGGCAACAGCACGACATGATAGAGCAGCTTCCCTGTATCGACGTAATTTTTCTTGAGTTCCGGGTAGGTTGTCTGGGCGAATCTTCCGCAGTATGGACACTGCATGTCTGTGAATTCAATCATCGTGACTTTTGCCGCCATGCTGCCTTCCGCGGCAAGGCCCGCCGTGTCGACCGTAACACGGGAAGATCTGCCCATCGCGAAAAGATCGACGGAGTTAATAATTCTTTCTTCGCTCCACCCGGCTTTGTCCATCAGGTTGACAATCTCGATTACTTCATTTCCTTCGGGGCAGGGCTCTTTTTCCTGAACCGATTCCTTGATGGTCATTCCTGTCGAGGGACAGATGTATATATCTTTTACTCTGTCGGCGATATTGCTTCCCGCGCCGATTATCGGCTGTATGCTGAAAGCCGTGCATATCAACGCGAGAGACAAGGTAATGATAGTTTTTGAATACTTGAATTTGAATATCTTAAACATTTTTCCTCCGGCACCCTACAAATATACATTTATTATGATACTAACAATACTTCACTGTCATATGTTTCAATTTCGGTTTTTGACCATTAACATTTTTTTAATGATATCGATTTCCTGTTTCGTTAAAGTTTTTGTCCCGATTATCCCCGCGCAATACGCTATACCGCCAATTGGAATAATGATTCCTATATGCAGATTATAGATTGAACATATAAAAATTGCCATTATGACAACGGACATAAATATTTTTAACATACCGGTTTTGAACCGGAATTCTAAAAAAGGCTGGAAAACACATGTGGTGACACTAATGATTAAAGCTGCATTGCTTAGAATTGTTGCAATCGCAGCGCCTGTGATTCCCCATCGCGGTATCAGAAACAAATTCAGAATAATATTGAGGACTGTGCATGAGGCGTAAATGAGGCCGTATTTTTTTTGTTCGTGAATACTTGTGGCAAACGATGAGAAGAAAGCTGCATAGCTTGAAAAAAAAGCAGCCCCGCAAAGGATGGCAAGGACGATTGCGCCCTGTTCGTATTTTGCGCCGAACGCAGTGATGAGAATTTTCTTTGCGAGCATTGCTCCGCCGAGGCACACGGGAACGCTGGTTATAGTTATCATTTTAATACATTTGTTGAAACTCATCGCGAGAGCGGATTTCTCGTTTTCATAAATTCTCGATATGACGGGATAGACCGATGCTGCAAAAGCGTTCTGGAAATAGCAGACTATCCCCGCGATCGGTACGCAGGCGGCGTACAGCCCGACCTGTTCCCTGTTATGAAAATATTTGATCATGACGATATCAACGTTGTTGTTCAGGAGAACGGAAAGGCTGTTCAGCGCAAGCGGCCAGCTCATTATGAGGGTTGTTTTCCAGAGCTTCATATCAATCGCCGGTTTTGGCAAGCCGGTGTTTCGAATCAAAAAAACGGCGGTCATTATAAGGGCGCATGACATGGATGCAAGATAAAGGACCGACACGAAGCCCGCGCTTCCGCCGGGTTTCAAAAGAAAATATATCATCAGGAAAGCGAGAGCAAACTCGATGATACCCGCGATGGAGACATATTCCATTTTCTCCAGTCCCCTGAACACGGAAAGCATGAATGTCATCATTGATCTGAGGAAGGTGTAACAAACCAGAATCAGGGTTGCATATCTGACTTCGGCGTCTGAAACCGCAAAAAGCGTGACCGTGGCGGCACATATAACCGCGATAAAAGTCAGGGTGAGTTTAAGAGGCAGGAGCTTGCCGATGTAGTCTCTCACACGCTCGTGTCCGACAGCAACTTCCCTGATCAGGAGAAACTCGATTCCCATGTCGCTCATCACAAGAAACAGCAGCGGGAATGAACGGGCGAACGAGAAAACGCCGTACTCATCGACGCTTAACCTTCTCGCGATAACTGCAACCGTGATGAATGAAATCGCGCCGGTAAAAACATTCTGCAGAAGAAGCATGAAAGTGTTTCTGAGGATTTTTCTGATCGAGTTCAAGTTGTTTTGTCAGCCCGTCGTCCAATGATAAAGATTTTAACTGGGAGTTTTCCCATTACTCCTGAAATACATCAGAACAGTTATTATCAGGAACATGAAAGCAGTCTGCGCAAGGGAAAGAGCCATGTTAACCGTAGATGTCGTAGTCGCAATCTGAACAGCCTCGAAGCCGAGTGTCAGACTTATAAAATATATAAATATAACCGTCTGGAAATAGCTGAGCCCGTGGTCCGATAACCTGTGATGGAAGTGATCCTTGCCGGTGTAGGAAAACCACTGCGGGATGTTGTGAACCTTTCCTGTCGCAAATCTTTCTATCGTCGTGTACAGCATGTCGAAAATCGGGACGCCGAGCACAACGACCGGAACGCTGAAAGATATGAATGGATTCCCTTCGGACCAGTCGCCGAGAAGACCAAGGCAGGCGAGGGTGAACCCTATGAATGTCGCGCCGCTGTCGCCCAGAAAAATGCTCGCGGGCCTGAAGTTGAATATAAGAAAACCGCAGCATGCTCCGCAGAGTGTGATTGATACGAAGCCGAGGTAAGGGCTGTTCAGCCTGTAGGCAATGATAAAGAAAACACCGGAAGCCACGGCTCCGAGTCCGGCGGCAAGCCCGTCCATTCCATCAAGGAAGTTCGTCGCGTTCGTAATGCCCATGATCCACACGATAGAAAGAACGATGCTGATGGATTTTCCCCACCATGTCATCGGGTACAGCTTCAGAACCACACCTGAGGAAATCACAACCAGGCAGGCTGTGAACTGCGCTATGAGCCTGATTTTTGAAGACAGGCCTTTTTTGGATGAATCGTCAATAATTCCGACAACCAGTATGAGCAGAGCGGCAATGAAAATACCTATCATTTCGCGTGTGAATTCAGGCTGGATCAGGTGGGAAACAAAGAAAGATACAAATACCGCCACCCCGCCGAGCAGAGGCATCGGGACGGCGTGGATTTTCCTGTTGTTCGGATAATCGAGCACCCCTGTTTTTTCTGATAGCCATGACATTGCGGGAACAAGAAGCACGCATGTGAAAAATGATACTTCGAAGAGAATTATTACCCTGAGTATCCCGGAACTCGGGCCTTTCAGAAAAATAAAAATTGACAGCGAAATCAAACTCAGCACAGAGATGAGAAAAGCCGATTTCCTGAGCAGAATCATTCTTGCAGGTTTGGTTTGTTTCATAACTCCTGTTGTTTACCAGTTCATAAGATACCTGACGGGGAAAAATCCTTCAGCAAATTTCACTTTTCCCTGGAACCCTCTGAAGTATGCGCATGCCAGCGCTGTTTCTGTAATCTGAAGGTGTGGCACTCGCATTTTGTCAATTTGTGAGCTGTGCAGTTTAAGCAATTCAAGCTTCCTGTCCATTACCTCGCCGATATCCACGAAGAAGCTGGGCTCAAAAGAAATCGAGGTAGGCACCTCGAAGGAAAGAACCCATTTCATATATCTTGATGCGGAAATAGCGCATTTCGCAAGTGCCCGGTGATCCTGATGTGTGTCCTGGACATGGTTGAACATTATCAGTTCGGAATTCGTTTTTTTAATTGTTTCATCGATCAGGGTTATCACGTCGTTGTTTGTGGGAATCATCGTGTCTTTGTAACCGCCCCAGATCAGGTCTTCCACTCCCAGGAATTCAGCGACATTCATCTGTTCTTTAATCCTGATGTCAGGATCGACGCCTCCGCATTCTCCGTTCGTCATTATCATCATATAGATTTTGTGACCTTTGCTTTTCAGGTCGAGAAGAGTTCCTCCGCAACCGAACTCGATATCGTCCGGATGTGCTCCGATAGCCAGTACGTTCATTGAGCTTTTCTTCCTTTCCTAATTATCTCAAGGCTTTTTTCCCCCTCGTTGAACAGGAGATCCGCAATACTCATGAATGGCATGAATGATCCGAAAAGTTGTTCATATTCAGGATGGGCGAACTCCTGGTAGTCGAGATTGATTCCTGCCTCGGCAAACATTTCTTCCCGCATGTAATTTTTGCCCCCCGCACCCGACAGATATGTGTCCGCTCCAGCCTTTTTGCAGATATTAATTATTCTTTCAGTGCCGGTTCCGGTAACGCCAAGATCGCTTTCTATTAAAATCGGAGTGTCAATGCCCAGTGTTCCCAGAAAATATCGTAGCATGGAAATGTTAAGGTCGGCCAGCCTGCCAAATTTCCCTTCCTGGAGAAAGCCGGCTATTTTCTCAAAATGATTTTCGAAAAAAACAGACTTTCGATAATTGAGCTCAAGAGCTTTCGCGTGCCTTGTATGCCACCCTGATTCTATGTCTATCAAGACATCTTTTGCAAGCTGGTGATATCTGCCTTTGACTTTGACGGGTACCGTAAGCCATTTCGGTCCGTTCGGGGTTTTTATCCTGTTGCGGTTTTGAAACTCTCTTTTTTTGAATTGCACATTGTCGAGAATCACGAATATATCACTGGAGTCGATTTTATCAAAATATCCCAGCCAGGGGAGATATTGCGGTTGATGTACAGAGATGATCATTCAGGCTCCGTGCATTACCGTCAGGAATTAGACACATTACAGATAGTAAATTATGACGTGTCAGGAGAAAAATTTGAATGATATGAGGATTATTTTTGTATTCATGGAAAAAATGCCGGTAGCCGGATGGTTCCGCATGATGAAAAACGGCAGTGGAAATTGAAGAAAAATTGTTATGAGAAAAAACAAATACAAAAAGATGAGATATATTCCCAAATTCAAGAAAAACTACTAAAATAGTATAATGTGAGTTAAAGTGTGTAAAAATATTGATGTTTGTGTGTGCAAAAAAAGCAAAAAAAAATGGGGGTAGCAGTATGCGAGTATGGTTACCAGCATGTAAGGGTTTCCTTGTCTTTTGTTTTGCGCTGCTTTTTATCGGCGTTGCAGTTAAAGCGGTTGCACAGGATGAATTAATCGGTCAGCCTATAGATGTGAATGCGGCGGTTGAAAATGTCGAGACGATGCTCAAGCTTGGAGAGGAAAGAGGAGAAAACTACAGGCAGGAGATAAACAGGCTGATTGATCTGACGCTTCATATACTTCGCGGCCCGTATCTCGATGGTTCGGATTACAAGTATGCGGAGGCGGTGATGGATGATGATCAGGAGCCGGAAATACTGCTCAGCGAGAAAGTCGATGCCGTGTGGGAAGTAGGACAGCAGCAGGCTTTCGATGCCGAGGCCAGAACTGTGTACGGCTTGCAGATCAGTTCGCCGAAGTATCGGTCGGGGCTTTTCAAGAACAATGGTGATACCTATATAGAATCATACCGTGTGGAATTTTCGATCAACGGGAAAAAGAGGACGATAACGCGAGAGCACAAGGACTGGGTGCGGCGCAACGCACAGCTTGAAATTCCGCTTCCGGGGATAGCCGAGTGGGCGAAAATCGAAATTCTGGCGGGTGTTGCCCCGTCTGATGTGAATCACACGATTGTGGAAATCACGGGCAGGCATCCTGTAATCAAGGATGATCCGAAGAACCCGTTCTCTTATTCGGTCGAGCAGATGAAGTCGCTTCAGAAGAACATAGCGTACGCGAGGCAGGAAGTCCTGATGGAGAAATTGACGGAGACGCTCAAGGGCATAGAGGCTGTTCCGACCGCGACATCGGCGAACCTGTCGGCGGATAAAAGGATCGTTCAGAAGCTCGAGTATATTTTATACCTGCTGGAAGGAAACGAAGTCGAGCGGGAGGAAGCGAAAAAAGAGCTCAAGGATCTTACGGAGGCGCTGAAATAAAAGTGGGACAGGCGGGATAAGCGCCTGAGATTTATAAGAAGAACGTCTGCCGGCCTGTGTTGAACGGGCCGGTTTTGTTTATGAACAAAAGGCATGGAGGCGTTATATGGCAAAATATGAATTCGGCGATAAGAAGCCCGAGGCGGGACCGGGAACCTGGGTTCACGAAACCGCGCAGTTGATAGGGGATGTTATGATCGGGAAGGGTTGTTATATCGCAGCCGGGGCGGTGCTGAGAGGCGACTTCGGCTCCATAAGGGTGGGCGACAGGACAAGTATCCAGGAGAATTGCGCTCTTCATTGCAGACCGGGCGAGAGTTGCGTGGTCGGAAGCGATGTTACCGTGGGGCATGGAGCGGTTCTGCACGGTTGCCGCGTCGAAGACCGCGCGCTGATCGGAATACAGGCTACCGTTTCCGATGGGGCGGTGATCGGAAGGGACAGCATAGTTGCCGAAACTTCGTTTGTGAAGGCCGGAACTGTTATTCCCGAAAGATCACTTGTATCCGGAAACCCCGCTGTTATCAAAGGGGTGCTCAAAGATCATCAGGTGATGATTAAAGATGCGGGGGCCGCGGCATACGCGCAGTTGACGGAGCAATATTTTAAGCACGCGAGGAGAATCGACTGAGTTTCCGGGTTTGCGGCGTTGGCCTGGCCGCGAATTATGTTTATCATTATTAAAGAACGCAAAGAGGTAATGGATTGGAAGATAAAACACTGTCAATATTCCCGGACGATGGCGAATCCCGCGCGGAGATTCCGGATAATTATCCGACCGTGTATGTTGTGCGGGTAAAGGTCAACGGGCGAAGCATGCGGTTCAGACCTATCCATCCCGGGGATAACGACAGGCTGATACGTCTTTTCAGCACTTTTTCCAAAGAGACGATATTCCACAGATTTTTTCACACGGTCCAGTTGCGGAGATCGTACATAAGAAGATTGACGAATGTGAACTATTTCCCCCACATGGCGCTTGTCTCGGAAGAACTCAAGGATGGTATGCCTCTCATCACAGGAGTGGCGAGGTATAACGCTCCGGCAGACGGAGAACCCGGGGTGGCTGAAGCGGCCACGGTTGTGGGAGATCCATACCAGGGCAGAGGAATAGGAACCGCGCTGTTGAATTACATGTTTTTTGTAGCACGCGAGCAGGGTTTCAAAAAGCTTTACGGTCTTGTCCATTTCGACAACAGGGTTGTTCCGGTGGTTGTGTCGAAGCTCCAACAGATCGGGATAAATCATTCCATTGTCGATACCGGAACGGAATTGAGATATGAATTCGATTTATCGAACCCGGTAGAGCATTCTCTTTATGAGTTCGAAGAGTAAACGGTGTGCAAAGCCGACAAAATAATCCGATTATCAGGATAGTATTATATAGGTTAAATGTCGTGGATGCTTTTGAACACATGGGAATCAGCGACTGTGGATTTGTATATCTCCACCTGCTGTATGGTTTAGAATTAACTCAGTATCGCCATGAAAGATAAAAAAAGGCCATGAATAAAGGCTATTTATGTTATGCAAATCCGTAATTATGTAAATCCGTAATTTCTTTGGCTGCAATTTCTAAAGAGGCGCGACAATGGAGACATGGCAAAAAGAGTATCGCATCTGTTATTTCGGAGCTTTCCCGAAAGGGTATGCGCGTAACAGGGTGATCGAGCTCGGGTTGAAGCGGTTCGGAATGAAGGTTGATTTCAGAGTGGCGCCGAACCGGAGCCTGCTCGGGCGGAGCTTGATGCTGTCGAGAGGGTTTGCAAGAAGTTTTTCAGGATATGACATAATCCTGGTGGGCGAGGGCAGGCATGCGGATGTGCCGCTTGCGAGGATGCTCGGCGGGATCACCGGGGCGACAGTTATTCTGGATGCATTTATTTCACATTATGATTCGTGGGTCGAGGACAGAGGGTATTTTCTGCCGGGATCGAGGCAGGCGAGGGCGATGAGGGTTGCGGACGAGTGGGGGGTGAGGCTTGCGCGTGCAGCGCTCATGGATACAGTTGCGCATGCGGAGTTTTATTCCGGTTACTACGGGATACCGATCGACAAATTCACCTGTGTTCGAGTCGGCGCGGACGACACAGTGTTCCGGCCCCGAAAAAAGAAGAGGGGCGGCGGGGATTTCACGGTTCTTTTTTACGGTTCATATCTTCCGCTGCACGGGGCGGAAACAATTGTGCGCGCGGCGGGTTTGCTTTCCGGGGAGAAAGACATCCGGTTCAGAATGATAGGTGACGGGCAGGAACTCGATCAATGCAGGAGAAGTGCCGACGATTGCGGGGCTGAAGTTGAGTTCATTAAACCTGTGACTATTGAAAATATTGCAGTCGAACTGGGCGAATGTGATGTGGCGCTTGGTATATTCGGCACGGGAGGCAAGGCGTCGAGAGTTATCCCGAATAAGGTTTACCAGGCTCTTGCATCGGCAAGGCCGGTTATCACGGCTGACACGCCGGCTTCGAGAGAATTGCTTGCGGATGGAAAAGATTCGATTCTGGTGCCGCCGGGCGACGCCGGAGCGCTGGCGGATTCGATAATGAAGATAAAAAATGACGGAGCGCTGGCAGACCGCATTTCGAAGGGTGGGTTCGGGCTTTTCGATTCGAGTTTGAGGCCTGAAAAGGTGGTGCTTCCCCTGCTTGAACTCATTGACGGATTAAGAAACGGCTGAATGGATCAGATTTTATTATCTATCCATGGTTGAAGGGCGTACCTGCGTTTTGGTTTTTCCGCTTCCTTTTGAGTGACAATAATGACTTTGGGGATCGATACGACAACAGCGGTCAGGAAATAGAATGGCTCCATAATACGAACGATTATGAATGTGTTGGAGCCGATCGCGTGAACGAGCAGCCCCGCGAGCGCACAGCAGTATCCTGCGACGACGGCGCTCCAGAACCATATCCATGGCTCTTTCCCTTTTTCAAGATATCGCAATGATTGGAATGCCGATTTGTAAGCGGTCCATATTATCCAGATAAAAGCCAGAAGCCCGAGAAGTCCCATTTCACCCAGTATCAATGGATATTGTGTATCCACCAATCCCATTGAGGTTATTCCCTTTCCGATTATCGGGTTTAGAGTCCAGTATTTAAGGATAGCTCGCGCTGAATTGACTTTCACATAAGATGAATCTTCCACATTCAGGTTGAGCCCCGGCGCTACTTCCTGGGTTGTTCCGGTGAATGGAGCGGTAACCCTGTCTTTAACCTTTTTCGGGGCGATAAACGGGCTTAAAAGAAGCACAATGATTATTCCGGTGATTATCAAAAGCCTTTGCTTCTGTCTGGCAAATGCCAGGCACACCAGTCCGAGAAATGCCAGCCCTGCATAGGAAGACCGGGAGTAAGTCGCGATAAGTATCAACATCAAGTAAACGGAAGCCAGGGCGAAAGCGTTTCTGATTGCAGGTGTGGGCGCTTTCAGCGTGGAAACCGATGTTATTCCGATAATCAGAAGCAGATAGCCGCCGAATGTGTTTGCTTCTCCCCGGGGACCTTCAAACGGGGCTGTTATTCGTGGAACACCCAGGTAAATCTGGTACACGCCGAACAAAGAAACAATGGCGGCGGCAACGAAGAATGCGATCAGGAATTTTCTTAATTGCTCACTTGTTTTTATCAGGTTGGAGAACATGAAATAAATCATGAAGTATTCGACGTACTTGAAAAAATACAGACTGCTTTTCAGTATATTGACATGGCCGAGTGCCGCGCCTTTCCATGTCGCAATCATCGCAATCACAATGTAAAAAAGGATTGGAATATTCAGGGGGGTAATTCTCAGGAGAGAAAGGTTTTTGAAGTATGCCATTTTGAACAGCCATGTAAGAAAGAATACGATGAGAAGAATGTCATCGAATCTGATAACAACATCTCTTCCGGGCATTCCGGCGAGTTTGATTTCCGGCGAAAGAATCATCGAGAAAATTATTGCGACGGCTGCGATGTCCTGCTTGAAAAAAGAAAGGATTGCTATCGCCAACCCAAGAATGATAATCACTGTTAACTGTGGAGTCATGTTGGTGGCGGCTCTTGCGATAAGGATGATTCCCAATACGGCGAGAGTACCTATTGTGATGAAAAAGACGGATCGTGCTTCACGTGTTATCGTGTTTTGCAAAACCGAAACCCCGATGTGCGTTATAAAATATCCTTATTATAAAGGGATTTATTTGTGTTTTAAGCTATTCCGTTCTGCTTACGCTAAATTCCGATACGGCTTTCACGGTTCTGGTTTCGCTGTCCCAGCGCACATCGAAGCCAAACTGCTCCAACACCGGTCTTACCGGAATAAGGTACTCGTTTTCGGTGATTTGCTTGCCGGGAGCTGTATAATTGCCGGGTGGAGCGCGGTCACCGCTGATCTTGACTATCATTTCAAGGCTGTTGTTTATGTTACCAATTCTTGTTATATCTATTGAGCCGCCGTTGTTTCCGGTTATTCTAACTCCGCTGGACCCGATTGCTTCAATGTTCAAATCCTTGATATTCAGCAGGTCTTCGACTCTCAGGAACGTAACTCCGTTATAAAGCAATGTTTCAAGTTTAATGTCCTGCATACCTGTTATCTGGATAGGTCTCAGGTTTCCAAGCTGGGAAAGGTAGATATTTCCGTTTTGCCAGTGTACCAGCCATCCGGCGTTTTCGAAAATGCTTCTCACGGGCAAATATATTTTTTCTTCAGCTATAACCGGGACCGGGTTTGTTAAATCGCTGAAGGATACGGTTCTTTGTTTGAAAGGAGCGTTTCTGAGGAAAGTGATTGATTTGCCGCCCGGACCGAATGTTGCTCCTGTATCCGCCCAGATCTTTGATTCGAGCGGTATCATGATATGGTTTTTCTTGTTTATCGCTGAAAAACCCCTTTTTGATTCTATTTTTTTACCTTCTATGAAAAAACCGATGTCTTTTTTGTGAACCCTGCTGCCTGCTTTTTCAAAATCAACTTTCTTTTTTGGTGTTATCGTAACTTTATTGTGCTCATTTTTTGTTTTATTCGCGGCATATTTTTGAGATATTGTTTTTTTCGGCTCTGTTTCTCCCCGGGGATTGTTGATTGAAAATTCGCCGGCTGATAATGTGTTTGTTATCTCAATATTTTTGATTATTTCGTTTCCGGTGGAATCTTTGAGAATTAGTTCCACTCTGTTTGTCCCGGGAGTCAGTTGGAGGTTTTTTTGAAAGCTGCCCAGCCTCGTGATTTCAACATTTTCGTTATTAATTGTCAGAATGCAGTCTTTACAGGAAGTTCTTCCGGTGAGGGGCAGGAATCCTGATTCGCATATAAAATGTTCGTCCGGTGGATAAATAAGTTCAATTTCGGGAAAGTAGCCCAGGCCTATCGTTGTTGATAAGACGATGAGAATAATTGTTAATGTGAAGTATTTGAGGTTTCTCAAATCATCTCCAGGCAAGGCAATACTCAATACAGCTTACATATAATATCCTATTATGGAAATTATTTTATCCTATTTTGAAAAGAGGATCAAGCGGGGAGATATCATGGGGTTGTCTGATGAAGATAAGTTTATCGCTAGACAGGTCGATGAACTGGTTTGTTTCCGTCAGGGAGGCGCCTTTCTGGTCGATTATGTTGACGACGGGTCTTGTGAGTGTTTTCCCGTTGCATGCCACAACTCTGGCTATTTTTCCGTTGTTCAGCTTAACGCCGCTTCCGATGGGGTAGATCGACATGCTCTGTATGAAAGTCCTGACCGCCTGGGTCTGGAGCGAGGTGCCGGCGTCTCGCGACAGCAGCCTGACCGCTTCGAAGGGGTGTATCGGCTTTCGATAAGCTCTTGCGTGTGTCATTGCGTCGAACGAGTCTGTGACGGAGATTATATGCGAGGCGGCTGAGATGTCTGTTGAGACTTTATTATTGGGATACCCCGAGCCGTCGATTCTTTCCTGGTGTTCTGCTGCGGCGAGTGCTATTTCAGGATTGGAACAGCAGCCGGTTTTGTGTATGACTTTCAGCGATTCGATGGGATGTGAATGCAGCTGCTTTTTCTGGGTTTCATCCAGCCTTGTTCCTTTTTCCCAGATATTCGGTATTCTTGCCATCCCCATGTCGTGCAAAAAAGATACAACTGCAAGATCCGTGAGCTGGTCATCAGGTATTCCGAGTTGTAGACCCATGAATGTTGAAGTTATGCAGACATTCATCGAGTGGGCGGGCAGGTAAAGGGGTTCCGATGACGCCCGGCATTCGCAGAGCAGCGACCAGTAATCAGGCCCGCTGAGCAACTCGATGATTCTTGAGATCAACTGATTGATGGGATCGGCGAACGGATAGTCGCTGAGTTCCGGTTTCGACGCCCAGTCAAATACGACTGCGCTCAATGCGAGCCCTTCGAGATACAGGTCTTTTATCACATGCCGTGGCACCCTGGTTTCGGGCATGATGAAATCTTTGCCGTGGCCCGGCATTACCTGCGATATATTGATTACATTGTCTTCTTTCATTCTTTTGAGCGGTTCTGCCATTTTATTTCATCCCTGAAACCAGTATAAACCGCTTGAACAAACTTACAATAATTTATTGCATTTGTTAATATATTTATTCTTTATCGTCAGATTTATCGCTGTTCATTACTCTTGTTGTCGCTTTCATATATTCCTGTGAAATATACACCGGCGCAACCCCGTGGAACTCCGGTCTCACGTCATTGAGAACAATGCCGACAACTTTGATTCCCAGCCCGTCGAGCAAGTTTTTGGCTCTTATCAGTGCTCTTCTCGGGAGATGGCCCAGCTGGTAGACCAGCAGAACGCCATCGGCTTTCGGTCCGAGAATAAGTGAGTCCGTAACCGGGAGGGTGGGAGGCGCGTCTACAAGGATAATGTCGTATTCATCTTTAACTCTTTCTATCAGTTCCGTTAACTGGTGCGAATCGAGCAGTTCGGCTGGATTCGGAGGAAGCGTGCCGGCAGGCAGGATGGAAAGGTTATCTATGCCCGGAAGCTTGAGAGCTGCTTCCCAGTCGAGGTCTCCCACAACGATATCCGCGAAAGTGTGAACCGCTTCTTCGAGTTCGCATGAGCCCACAAGCACATCCGTAAGGCCGGGTTTCCTGCTGATTCCGAATATCTTGAATATCGAAGGGCGTCTCAGGTTACAGGATATGAGAAGAGTTCGCTGGCCGCTCTGGGCAAGGGTTACCGAAAGGTTTGAAAGGGTTACGGATTTTCCTTCCTGAGAACCCGAGCTTGAAATCATGTAGACTTTTTTCTTTTCTTTTATCCTGTCGAACTGAAGGTTTGTTCTCAAGTGTCTGTATGCTTCGGCGGCGGCGCTGCTGGGATCGAAAATCGTCGGAAGAGCTTTGTTCCTGTTGTAATCTCCTTCTGTCGAGGTGAGCTTTTTCGCGGGCAGCAGTTTTTTCTGTTTTCCCGAATGTCCGAACCTTGGAACCGCGGCGAGCACCGGAACTTCAAGAAGTCGTTCGATGTCTTCAACCGCGCCTATAGACGTGTCGAAACTCTCGATCAGCGCGGCGAGCACTCCGCCCAGCACCAGCCCGAGAAGCGCCCCGATTACTATGTTGAACATGGCATTGGGTTTGATGGGCCTTTTCGGGGCTATCGCAGGACTTATAACTGTGATTTCGCTTATCATACCCATTTCTTTGATCTGGGTTTCCTTGAATTCCTTGTTCAACATTGTGTAGAGTTCTTCGTTGACACTGACCTCGCGGGTCAGTCTTCTCAACTGCATGTCTTTTTCAGGAATCAAAGAAAGCTCCCGGTTGATCATGGAAGACAATTTATTTTCGTGCCGGATCATTTCTGTTTTTTTGATTTCCAGCGATGTCAGGGCGGCTTCCAGAGAATTCTCGACCGCTTTTTTCAAATTGTCCGTCAGTCGCTGTTCTTCGGCTCTCAGTTCGATGATTTCGGGATTGTTTTCCGTGTGGGTCGAGAGCAGGGAATCGATTGTTTTCTGCACATCTATGATCTTCTGGTAATGAGGATAAAGCGTCCCTCCTTCCAGCATCGAGATTTCCTGCTCTATATCGAGAGAGCCCAGCCTGCTGGATATCAGATACATCTCGGTCTCGAGTTGTTCCCTTTCCGACCTTGCTTTAATGAGTTCACTTTCAATGTTGTTCAGTCTTTCGAGCGTAAGCTGTGTCTCGGAATCTACTGAAAGAGAACCTTCGTTTGTTTTGAACGCTCTGAGTTCTTCCTCGGATTTTTTGAGCCTGTTTTTTGCGATTTCGAGCTGGTCTTCTATAAACTGTCTGTTTTTCTGGATATCGCTGGATTTCGTGCTGTGGCTGACGTCTTTGTAGTGTTTTGCCACCAGGTTCGCAATCAGTGCGGCCTTCTCCGGGTTGCTGTCGCTGACCTCTATCCGGATCATGTTTGTCCGTTCAACCCGCTCCGCGATAATTTTCGATCTCAATCCCCCGATAATTCTGTTGAATTCCTGCTGGGTGTAATCCGGCTTCAGCAAATTCAGATCGAATGCGACTTTTTCGAGCACCAGCGGTCCGTGAACGGTCTCCACTTCAGTGGACATAATCTCTCCCGGGCTCCAGCGCAGGAGGTCGGAGATGAGGTTCATAACCGATTTGTACTGGTCGATTCTCACCAGCGCGGATGATTTGTAGAGGGGTGTCTGCATCCATGTGAAAACTATAGAGAAAAACAGGAAACCAAGGAAAGTGAATATCACAATCCATTTGCGTTTCAGCAAAACAAGCCAGTATTCACCTAAGCTCAGTTCCTTTTGCATATTAACCAACCATCAATCTATTAGTCTGTCCAGAAGCCATATTAGATTTAACGAAGGCACGACATCTTTAATGGTATCGTTCAGCCTGTCTATCACGTCTTTATCCTTAGTTGATGAAGGAACGTAGATGATGTCGTTGCTTTGAAGCATGAAATCGGATTCCACTTGCCCGTCTATGATTTTATTGGCTTCTACATTGGATGCCACGAGTTTTCCGTCAACTTTTCGGACGACCTGAACTCTGTCTATAGCTGAATCTTCCGTAAAGCCGCCGCTTTCCGAAATAAGAGTCATCAGGGTATTGTTTGTCGGGCCTATGTTGTATATTCCCTGCCTTACGACACGGCCCAGAACCATAACCCGGTTTTCCGCAACACTGCTGGCAGGGACATAAATCAGGTCGCCTTCTTTGAGGGCGATGTTTTCGGACGATGTCTGGTCTTCAAGCGCGAGGCTCAAATCAACTTTTTTTCTTGAGCCGTCTTTTCTCAGAACGACAATGTTCTTTATATCCGCTTTATCAGTAAATCCGCCTATAGTTGAGAGGAAATCGAGAATCCTGGAGGCCTCTTTGAGAGCATATTCTCCCTGTCCGCTGAGCCTCCATGTGGATGAATTTATTTCACCCAGCACTTTCACTTTCTTCGCGGCATATTCCTTGATCATTATCTGAATCCACGGACGCTTGAAATCATTTTTCATAAGCGACTGGATTTTATCGGATGCTTCAAAAATGGTAAGCCCGTTTAAGCTCGTCGTTCCGATGTAAGGAAGCGTTATGTTTCCATCGGGTTTGACGATCACCTCGTCGGGAAAAATTCCTTTCGGATAGCTTGTGATTGTCAGAATGTCCCTCGGCCCTATCCGGT
>Ga0116162_10000968_pt1 | contig 19452 bp, 20 predicted proteins | sample AD_UKC105_MetaG_FD_89875 | JGI IMG/M metagenome (GOLD analysis project Ga0116162, IMG submission 89875) | Active sludge microbial communities of municipal wastewater-treating anaerobic digesters from Hong Kong - AD_UKC105_MetaG | ecosystem: Engineered > Bioreactor > Anaerobic > Digestate... | reverse complement strand
TGACACGTTCGATCATATCACCGCCGCCCTGATATGGCGGCACAGTTTCGAGCACATCATAGCGCCCGTACAGGACGCCAACGCCGGTAGGGCCGTAGAGCTTATGCCCGGTGAAGACATAGAAGTCCGCACCGAGAGTTTTGACATCAATTTTCTGGTGGACGATACCTTGGGAGCCATCAATCAAGACTTTAATTTCTGGATTAAACTTCTTCGATAACGTTATGATTTTATTTATAGGATTTATAATACCAAAAGCGTTGGAAATCTGAACGATGGAGACGAGCCGCGTCTTTTCGCTCAAGAGCGTTTCAAATGCATCAAGGTCAAGCGCGCCATCGTCACGAACGGGAATAACTTTAATCGTGAAGCCAATTTCTTTTTGCAGGAGTTGCCAGGGCACAATATTGGCGTGATGCTCCATCTCGGTGAGAATAATCTCATCACCCTGTTTCATGTGCGTACGCCCCCATGTTTGAGCAACAAGATTGATGCTTTCGGTCGCATTGCGGGTAAAAACAATCTCTTTTTCGGATTTAGCGCCAATAAAGCGGGCGATTTTTGCGCGTACGGCCTCAAAATCGGCAGTTAAATCCTGAGAAATGCGATAAAGGCCGCGATGAATGTTTGAGTAGCCGGTTTCAAGCACCTTATTCATCGCATTGATAACGCTTTGCGGTTTTTGAGCGCTGGCCGCGGTATCGAGGAACGCCAAGGGCTTGCCGTTCATTTGCGTGGCCAAAACAGGAAAGTCATCGCGGTAATTACGAGACACGTTCATATTTTTAGCGCTGTGTGCAGCCATGTTTGCGTTACTTCCAAAATTTCGCTGCGGATTTTCTTATCCACAATTTTATCCACAACCTCATCCACAAAGGCTTGAATGATTAAAAACCGCCCCTGAGCTTCGTTTAAGCCCCGTTGACGCAGATAAAAGAGCGGTTCTTCATCGAGTTGTCCTGTGGTGGCACCATGTGAACATTTTACATCGTCGGCATAAATTTCAAGCTCCGGTTTGGTATCCATTTCAGCCTCGGGTGAGAGCAGAAGCGCGTTGGAGAGCTGGTAACCATCGGTTTTCTGAGCGATTTGGTGTACGTGTACCTTGCCCTGAAACACGCCATGGGCTTTATCATCGAGCAAAGAGCGGTAAAACTGGTTGGAGCGTCCATTGGGGGCTTGATGCTCGATCAGAATGGTGGTGTCGCCGTGCTGCTCACCGTTCAGCAGGTTTACGCCGTTGAAGGACACTTCGGCATTCTCTCCTTCAATAATGGCGTGGATTTCATGACGAGAGAGTTTGGCACCGCTATTCAGGGCAAAGCCGTTATAGACCGCGTCACGGGCGGCTTTGAGGCTGACCATATTGGTATTGACCGCCTTGGGAGCGTCGTTTTGGATGCGAATGTGATGAAGAATAGCGCCCTGCCCTAGCTCAATTTCTGTGACCATGTTTTTCCAATAGGCGCCTTCGCCATTGTGCCGTTCAATCATGGTCGCCTGCGCACCGTCTTCGAGCACAATCTTCAAGCGTGGTTGTGTGTGCTGGTTTTCGAAAGCTGTGAACAGAATGTCCTCAGGCTGTTCACAGATCTGTCCACGGTTTTTGTGGATAACTATGTTCTGCGGTTTATCGGCCAGCACGAGATTAGCCGGAAGCGTACGGCCCAGATTGGTGTACTTCCACGTTTCGTCTTTAGGAGTTGGCAGATTTTTTAATTCTAAAAAATTCATCGTTTCTTCTATTCAATGAAAAATGACAACGTCACGATTATAGGGAGAACATTTGCTGGTACTAATAAAAAGGGCAACATTTTCCTGGAGGGGTCACTCCACATTTTTTTCAAACAGAATAAATCTGCGGCTGCTAATAATAAACATATGAGCCAGATAAAGAATACGGCTCCTATATCCACTTCCACTGTCGCCATCAATGCTAAAAACATTACGATCGCAATGATGATTACATTGAGAAAAACCAGCAGGCTTACGCAAATTTTAAAAGCCTTTAACATCACGCTGCCTCATCAAGGAATTCAGCGTAGCCCTTGTCTTCAAGCTCTTTGGCCAATTCTGGTCCGCCGGTTTTAACGATCTTGCCTTTGGCCAACACATGTACGACGTCGGGCTGGATATAATCCAGCAGGCGTTGGTAGTGGGTGATAACCAGAAAACCGCGGTCTGGGCTGCGCATGGCATTCACACCATCGGCGACAACCTTGAGCGCATCAATATCGAGGCCGCTGTCGGTTTCATCGAGAACGCAAAATTTTGGCTCTAGCATCGCCATTTGCAGGACTTCGTTGCGCTTTTTCTCACCGCCGGAAAAGCCTACATTGACAGCGCGTTTCATCATATCATCAGAAATGCCGAGCCTGGCGCAGGTCGATTTGATGCGTTTCAGCATGGCGAGTGCGTCCAATTCATCCTCGCCGCGTTGTTTACGGATGGAATTGATTGCAGTTTTGAGAAAGGAGCTCATATTTACGCCGGGAATTTCAACCGGATATTGGAAAGCAAGGAACAGACCGGCGGCGGCGCGTTCTTCCGGCTTCAGATCCAGAAGGTCCGTTCCGCCCAACTCGACCGTACCACCTGTAACGTCATAATCCTCGCGCCCGGCCAGTACGTATGAGAGCGTGGACTTGCCAGAGCCGTTGGGGCCCATAATCGCGTGAACCTGCCCGGCCTGGACATCGAGCGAAATCCCTTTCAGGATATCGACTGTGCCATCGTCGGTTTCGATAGATGCATGAAGATCTTTGATATGCAGCATTACTTTTCCTTAAGGTTATAACAATAGCAGCGCCAGCCCGAGCACGACGCCGGAGATGCCGTCAAGCCATATCCATTTGCGGACGAATTCTTTTTGCACAAAGGCCTGAATTAAACTGGGACGCATTAACAAAACAAGAGATTTGAGGAACGCCAGATAGCCGATAACCATTAATATGGTTGAAGCCAGTGTTTCCCAATTATTGTAAAAGGCGATAATCGAGAGCGAAATCGGCAAGATCAAAATGCCAGCAACAAGGCTTAAGGCGTCATTGTCGATGAAAAGTGCTGTAAATTCCTCCCAGGGCTTACGCGCAAAGAAACATGAGAACCCTAAAACCAGGTAGAACCCACCGAAAAACAGCAGGAACGGGTCACCGGTGTTAATATAATCTGCAATCATCATTTTTATGCTCCTTATTCAAAAATATGTGCCTTTCAGTGTACACTTATCCAACGCTTCCTTCCAGAGAGATGCCAACGAGTTTTTGCGCCTCGACAGCGAATTCCATGGGCAAGTGCTGCATAACTTCGCGGGCAAAGCCGTTGACGATGAGAGCCAGCGCTTCTTCTTCACTTATTCCGCGCTGCATACAATAAAAGAGCTGATCTTCGGAGATTTTTGAGGTTGTGGCCTCATGCTCTAAATTCGCAGATTTATTGCGGCTTTCGATATAGGGGACCGTATGCGCGCCGCATTGATCGCCAATCAGAAGGCTGTCGCATTGGGTAAAGTTACGCGCACCTTCGGCTTTGGACAAAATCTTAACAAGCCCCCTGTACGTGCTGTTGGAATGGCCGGCGCTGATCCCTTTTGAGACGATGCGACTTTTCGTGTTTTTACCGATATGGATCATTTTAGTGCCGGTGTCGGCTTGCTGGCGGCCATTGGTGATGGCCACGGAATAAAATTCGCCTTGGGAATTATCGCCTTTGAGAATACAGGATGGATATTTCCAGGTAATCGCTGATCCGGTTTCAACCTGTGTCCAGCTTACCTTCGAATTGCGCCCTTCACATAAAGCGCGTTTGGTTACGAAATTGTAGACGCCACCCTGCCCTGTTTTAAAATCACCGGGATACCAGTTTTGTACGGTGGAGTATTTGATTTCGGCATCATCGTGAGCAACCAGCTCGACCACAGCGGCGTGGAGTTGATTCTCGTCACGCATGGGCGCGGTGCACCCTTCCAAATAGGATACGTACGATCCTTTATCCGCGATAATCAGCGTACGTTCAAACTGGCCCGTATTGAGTTCGTTAATGCGGAAATAGGTGGACAGTTCCATCGGGCAGCGTACGCCCGGTGGAATATAGACGAAGGAGCCGTCGGTAAAGACTGCACTGTTGAGGCAGGCATGTTTATTGTCACCGGGCGGAACAACCGAGCCGATATATTTTTTTACGAGTTCAGGGTGTTCCTTGATGGCTTCAGAAATAGAGCAAAAAATGACCCCTGATTCTTTGAGCTTTTCCTTAAAAGTTGTCGCGACGGATACAGAGTCGAACACCACATCAACGGCGACGGGCGTACGATCCTGCACTCCGGCAAGGATTTCCTGCTCCCGCAGGGGAATGCCAAGTTTTTCGTAAGTTTCAAGCAGTTTGGGATCAACGTCATCCAGGCTTTTTGGCCCATCACCTGTGCTTTTGGGCGCGGCGTAGTAATAAGCGTCTTGATAGTCGATGGGTGAAAATTCAACCTTGGCCCACTCCGGCTCAGGCATTTCCAACCACCGGCAATAGGCTTTGAGACGCCACTCCAACATCCATTCAGGCTCGCCCTTTTTTGTTGAAATAAAACGTACAATGTCTTCAGACAGGCCTTTGGGCGCTTTATCCGTTTCAATATCGGTAACAAAACCGGCCTCGTAGCGCCCGGCCATATCCGCGACGGTGGCGATTGTTTTTTCAGAGATGCTCATGGGCACTTATACCTTTTTTCCATTTGAGAACACCCTTTTGGCCGGGCCATCATATCGGCCAATGTTACAGATTCAAGTGCTTTACGCAGCGTACTATGTACATCGTCCCAGCGGCCTTTGACGCTACAATGCTTCTGATAGTTACAAATATCAGTGCTGCCCTCGACGCAGGCGGTGAGTGAAACAGGCCCTTCAATGGCCGCAACGATTTGTGCGACGTCAATTTGCGCAGGCGGCTTTTTGAGTTGATAGCCGCCATTAACACCGCGAATTGATTGCACCAATCCCGCTTTGGCCAGAAGTTTAAGCACTTTTGCGACTGTAGGTTCGGGCAAACGGGTTTGCCCTGCCACCACCACAGCGCTGACTGGCGTTTTTTGCTGTGCGAGTTCTGCAAGAGTGACTACAGCATAATCTGCAAGACGCGATATTTTAATCATTACCCTTAATCCGGACTAGAAATGTACGATTTAAATGTCATGGCTGGCTGCGGATTTCAAGGGAAAAACTGTGAAAAATTTGGATAAATTTACAAAAATAACTCTTTGAATGAACCTCCACGGGCCAAGGCCCGTGGTATCACTCTAATTCAAGCTGCGCTTGTCCGGACTCGTTGGTCCGGAGGGTACAGATATTCATTATCATGTGGCTCATGGCATTGTACTGACGTACAATAAAAAACTACTTCGTGAGTTTGAGAAAAATAACTGGGGGCCTGGAATTTCCAGGAAGGGTGTAAAAACCTGGACCGACGATTATTCAAATATTGTCAGCGTGATCGGTAACAAAACTGTAGCTATACGCCTTAAGCTCAGTAATCCTGAGCTTTATGAGGACAAAGCCGCTATTTCGTCGCCTTAAACTCGATGTCGGGGTTTTTCTCCTGCGCATCGCCAAGGTGCCAGGTGTTGCGGGCGAGAAAAACTGGATCACCATCATGGTCATTGGCAATCGCGCTTTGATTGGAATCAACGAATTTTTTTAGTTTTTGCGGATCTGCAGATGAAAGCCAACGGGCGGTGTAAAGCTCTGTTTGTTCAAATTTTACAGGAATTTCATATTCTGTGCGGATACGGTCGCGCAGCACTTCAAATTGCAGGGCGCCGACCACACCAACGACCCAATCTGACCCTATTGCAGGCTTGAACACCCTTGCTGCGCCTTCTTCGGCCAGTTGCTCCAAGGCTTTACCAAGATGTTTGGCTTTGAGCGGGTCTTCCGGGCGGGCTTTTTGCATCAGTTCAGGTGCGAAACTCGGAATGTCTGTAAAAACCAGATCTTCGCCTTCGGTTAGCGCATCACCAATGCGCAAGCCGCCATAGTTGGGCAGACCTATAATATCGCCGGGAAAGGCTTCTTCGGCCATTTCACGGTCCTGAGCGAAGAAAAGCTGGGGCGAATGGATGACTTGCGTTTTGCCGGAACGCACATGTTTGAGCTTCATACCACGTTTAAACTTGCCAGAGCATATGCGAGCAAAGGCCATGCGGTCGCGGTGTTTGGGGTCCATATTGGCTTGAATTTTAAAAACAAAAGCGGAGACTTTTTTCTCATGCGGAAAGACTATGCGATCGCGGGTTTTTTGCTCATGCGGGCATGGAGCAAAAACGCCGATACCGTTCAGAAGTTCGCGGACCCCGAAGTTATTGACGGCAGAGCCGAAGAAGACGGGCGTCATTGTGCCATCGAGATAGGCTTGTTTATCAAATTCAGGACACAGACCGCGAACCATTTCAATGTCTTCGCGCAATTTGGCGACTTCATTTTGCGTGAGCAATTCATCGAGCTTTGGATCATCAAGGCCAGAGCATTTAATGCCTTCTTTCAGGCTTTCACCTTTGGAGCGATCAAACAAAATGAGCTGATCATTCAGCAAATCATAGCAGCCTTTGAAATCGCGACCCATGCCGATGGGCCAGCTGGCGGGCGTAACATCGAGGGCAAGGCTTTGTTCGATTTCATCGAGCAAGTCGAACGGGTCCTGGCCATCGCGGTCCATCTTATTGATGAAGGTGATAATCGGCATATCGCGCAGGCGGCAGACTTCGAACAATTTGCGGGTCTGGGTTTCGATACCCTTGGCGCAATCGAGTACCATGATGGCACTGTCCACGGCAGTAAGGACGCGGTAAGTGTCTTCAGAGAAATCCTCGTGGCCGGGCGTATCGAGCAGATTATAGGTAATGTCATTATTCACGAAAGTCATGACGGATGAGGCGACAGAAATTCCGCGCTCTTGCTCGACCTTCATCCAGTCGGAGCGCGCGCGGCGCCGATCGCCCTTGGCTTTAACCGCTCCGGCCAATTCAATCGCACCGCCAAAGAGCAACAACTTTTCGGTTAGCGTTGTCTTCCCAGCATCAGGGTGAGAAATAATGGCAAAAGTGCGCCGGTTTCTAATGATGTTTTCGAGCATAAAGAGGCTTATAGGCGCTCAATGATAATCTGGTCAACCGGAATATAAGCGCCGGGCAAATCTTCGAGTGTTAATTTTTCACCTTCAGGGATGCTAAAAACTAACTTATTGCCTTCGACTTGCGGCTTGATATTCGCATTCAAAATGCCGGGGTTATAATTTTTTGTCAAAATCATCGTCATTTTAGTCGCGTCAGTAAAATAGAATGAGCGATGCACATTCTCGCCATGTTTTTGGCCAATGTAATCAATATAAGCCGTTAATTGAACCTCTTCGGAGGCTTCTGCAACGTCTTGTGATTCACCATCGACAGCGCCTAAAACCAATGGTTCGTCAAAGACGGGAGCTGCCAAATTTACGTGAAGCGGCATACCAGGCGCTGCCATGATCGTATGAGCAAAATCTTTGTAAAAAGATGTATCAGAGTCTTCATCGAGTTTAACAAAGACCTGCCGATAATCTGCACCATCGACCATAAGGTAGCGTGCAGCATAAGGGCCAACCATTATCTTGTCCTGGTACATCGCAATTACGCCGCTGGCCGGATCAAGATATTTATATCCGCCTGCATCCACCTTTACGCCAACTGCGAGCTTCGTTGCTTTGGGGGAAATAATCGTCCAAATTCCAGATTCCAGTCCTTGTTGTTTTAGGAGATAAACTAGAAAATGCGCGGCACTTTCCTCCGAGCCGGCTTGCAAGCCAAAGACATCTTTCATCTCTTCAGATAATTGCAAAGAAGCAGGCAGTTCTTTCCAATTCAAAACCTGTTTCATAAGAGCAACAGGACTTTTGGAATCTTTCTTTTCCGCAGTTTTATATTGCTCATATGCAAAGCGCGCCGTATTCATAAGTTTGGTTTGCAAATCTTCTTGTTGTGCATTTTCCTCAATAATTGCAGCGACTTTTTCGGAAGCCTGTTTTTCCAGCGCTTGCTTTGCTCCGAAGAGGCCAAGCACGCCCGCGACGCCTACAATCACAACAATAATTATTAGCAGCTTAATACTTTTCATGATTCAATCCTGCTCGCTTCTTCAAAGGGGTTGGCCAATGTTTCGTCTTCTATTTCAAGAACCCATAAGTCCGGGTCCCGTGAGATTGCCCGTTTAATGTACGCGTCTGCGTCGCGTTCCTCAACTGTTTCTTCCTCAAGGGCGGCTCTCCACACCAAACAATCATGTGTAAAATCACGCTGTTGTACCAAAAGTCTGGCACGGCCGTTTATATTCGTAATTTTGACAAGAATCAGGCCAGAGGCGGCGTTTCCTTTTTGGATGAAGTAATAGGACACAGCTTTGGCTGTTAAATTGGCCAGATGCCCCTCGACAAAAAGTGCTGTTGGAATTTGGGCAGACATTAATGAATGTGCTCGGCAATAATCCAACGCTCAACCGTTAAGTATGCATCTGATTTTGCATCTTCAGGATGATGATAACAATAAACGCGCAAGGCGGCTTCTCTTGCCACGTGCGGAGGTTCGCTTTGCATGGCTTTATATGTACGCATAACCGCGCTATAGCATTTACAATCTGAGGGCGTTTTTACGCCTTTTTGGACAGGGATATTGCAAGGCATATTGTTATTTCTTTTTCTTTGTTTTCTTACCGTAAAGCTCGAGGCGGTGATCGACGAGGTCATACCCTAAGTCTTTGGCGATTTTTATTTTTAATTTTTCAAGTTCTTCATTTTGAAATTCAATGACTTTACCGGTTTCAAGATCAACCAAATGATGGTGATGGTCTGCATTTACCTCATAACGGGAATAGCCTTCCTGAAACTCATGCCGAACGACAAGATCCAGTTCATCCAATAAGCTTAATGTGCGATACACTGTTGCAATGCTGATTGAAGAATCAAGCCCCTTGGCACGATCATATACATCTTCAACGGACGGGTGATCATCAGCCTCTCCTAAAACTTTTAGAATCACGCGGCGCTGGCCTGTCATTTTTAAGCCCGCAGACGCACATCGTTCTTCCAAATCCGGCATTTCAACCTCTTTGCTTCTTATCGTAAAAATCAGTTAAGACCATACGATGGGAATAACGTGATGACAAGATTTGGTTTGATACCGCTGTGTTTTTTACTGCTTACATTCAAGCGTCCGGTAGGCTGGAAAAGTTACAAACACATCTGTTCCCTTGCCAACTTCTGATTCGATATGAAGTGTTCCATCATGCAAATCAACCATGGCCTTGGCCAAAGGCAGGCCTAGACCTGTGCCTTCAATTGTTGAATTTTCCTCTCCGCTTGTCACCTGCCCAAACGGTTCCATCGCCTGTTCAATTTTGCCATCGGGAATGCCTTTGCCCTGATCAGAAACTTTTATCTGTATTCCCTTATCATCAAGCATATAGGCTGATACGGTTACGGTTTTTCCAGCCTCAGAGAATTTCATGGCATTCGTAACCAAATTGATCAGGACCTGGCGAATTAAGCGCTGATCAGCTTTAATATTGGGAAGATCCTTATCAACCTTGATGACCAAACGAATGTTACTGCCAAAGGCCCGAGAGTCCATCATACGTATAACCGACTCGATTAATCCTCCAACGTCCATTTCTCCTTCGTCAACCTCAATTCTACCCGCTTCAATTTTGGACATGTCGAGAACTTCGTTAATGATAGACAGCAGGTGCCGCGCGCTTGAGTGGACATCGCCGATATACTCTTTGTATTTTTCATGCCCCAACGGACCGAATGTTTCCTTGATCATCATTTCTGAAAAACCGAGGATCGCATTCATCGGTGTGCGGAGTTCATGACTCATGTTTGCTAGGAACACAGATTTAGCGCGATTAGCAGCATCGGCTTGGTCCTTGGCCATGCGCAAGGATTGTTCCATCTGTTTACGCAAGGTGATGTCCATCACTGTTGTGACCTGAAAGCGCCGTTTCTGGCTTAGTTCGAGAGTCGCTGTTGTATACAGGGCATTGGCAATAGAACCGTCTTTGCGGATAATCTTCATTTCACCTGAAGAGCGCAACCCTGAGCGGATATATTCTTCATGGTTACGCCGGGCGAGTTCGCGTTCGTCGGGCGTGATTATACTGATAACTTCCTGGTTAACCAGTTCGTCTCGTGACCAGCCGAACGCCCTAATAAAACTATCATTTACGCGTACAACGCGAGCATTTACATCTGTCACGACAATCCCAACCTCGCTCACTTCGAAGATTGAGGTTAGGAGTGAAATTGCATCGTCGCGCTCGCGCTGGACAATTGATTGATCTGCAACGTCAAACTGCCCGATAACATCAAGATATTCTACATTCCCCTCTTCGTCCAAAATTGGACTGATATAAAATCCGTGAACACGTACAGTTCCAGGAACGCTTGGCAAAGACTGAATGGTTACAGAGCGTTTTTTAGATATAGCGACTTCGAAAGATTGTTCAAAGTGGATAGCGTTTTCCGTATTCATGAATTTTTTTATGTTTTGCCCAACGACCTGTTTTTTATCAGATCCAAAATAGTCAAGACCGAGTTGATTTGTGGCTTCAACGCAGTATGCCCCATCGCTTGCCTGCTTCACTATGAAGCGCGGAATGCGCATCTCGTTAAAAAATTTTAAATATTCTTTGGACATTTCAACCTTAGCATTCTTGCTTTTTAAGCGTTCTTTTCAGAATCACTCAAAATATAGCGCTGTAGCGGACTAAGTTCCTGATAGGTCAGGACAGTGCCTTGCTCTTTTATTTGTGTATCCAAATCAACATACAGATTGTCTATCAGATCTTCGATCTTATCCGCTGGAATCGGAGATGCAACACAGCAGGACATAGATATATTATTTCTGTCATTCAAGGCGGCCAATGCCTCACTTTTCTCCAGTAACTCCCGCAAACGCTCAAGCGCTCTTTGACCTTTTGATATGTCTGACTGTTTAATGCACATAATAAAATGATTGCGGCTCACCCTGTATGCCTCGTCGTATGTACGCAATGTTTTTTGGATCAGCTCGGCCACCGTTTTCACCAGTTCATCAGCTTTTTCCTGCCCGGCTGTTTTTTCAAATTTTGCAAAGTTATCAATACGCGCCAAGCCGACACAGAACGGATAACCTTCGCGTGAAAGACGATCCAGTTCAATTTGAAGTCCGCTCTTCATTACAACATTGTTTTTCAATCCTGAGAAAACATCAAAGCCCCATTCTTCCAGCACGATTGTCTGTGTGAAATTCTGCAATTCTATTATGTACGCGCGAAAATTATTATAAAACCGGCTAAAATTTTCCTTCGTTATATCCTTTTCACATGTGCTTGAAAGTGTTAGCAGCCCATGATGTGCTTCTAATAACTGTCTTCGCCGCGTGTCATAGCGCTCGTCAATGTCGATAGCTTTCAGTGATAGGTCCTGAAGCCATTCTACAAACTTCCGGGGAGACGCAGTGGACTCTGCCTGTTCTTTTAAAAAAAAGGACTTTGCCAGTACGTTTTGGCACCAAAACTGGTACTCATCCGTAAATTCCTGGATAATCATGAGTTGATTATTGAGTGTTTTTTGAATAGCCATAGTTTTTCATCATGTTTTGCAAAAATTGGCATCGTGCCTTATTTGGAAGTTATACCGTAATCGTATTGATTTGGTTAATAAAAAGCAGAAAAATTTCTTTTCCAATGATTTAGTGCGTTCGCCACTCTTTTTCCAGCTTATCGAGGGTACCAGAACGGATGGCGGCGCGAATTTCACGCATCAGGCGATTGATGGTGGCGACATTATGCTGGGCAAGAATTTGCAGCCCCAGAATTTCACCGCTTTTCAGCAAATGGTGAATATAGGCTTTGGAGTAATCGCATGAGGCAGACACGCCGTTTTTTTCATCCAGAGGCGTTTTATCTTCGCGATAACATGCATTTTTGAGGTTAATCGTCTCTCCGGGGTGGCCTTTCATCAGCGCGCTGCCATGGCGAGCCAGGCGGGTTGGGATAACGCAATCAAACGTATCAACGCCCATGCGCACGAAGCGGAACACATCCTTGATCTGGCCGATCCCGAGGAAATGCACAGGCCTATCCGGGTGCGCATAGGGGAGGCTCGCAGAAACAACGGTTTCCATTTCTTCGTCGCTGCCGCCCAGACAGCCGCCGACGGCGGTACCGAAAAACGGACGGTCTTTGGTGTATTCGGCGGAGATGCGGCGCAGATCGCTGTGCACGCCGCCCTGAACGATGCCGTAGAGACCTTGAGCCCCGTTATCATGACGCTCAAACTCGGCAAGGCAGCGATCGCCCCAGCGCATACTCATTTCCATAGAGCGTGCAGTGTAGTCTTTATCGACGTGATACGGGGTGCATTCATCAAATTGCATGAGCAGATCCGCGCCGAGTTTGCGCTGGATTTCCATGGCGCTTTCGGGGGTGAGTTTGATTTTGCGCCCATCAACGTAGGAGCGGAAAACACAGCCTTCCTCGGTGATTGAGATCAGGTTTTTATTCTCGTGGCCTTTATCTTGATTCTTACCCTTTATTTCGTTGGCCATGGTCCCTTCGCCCAGCGAAAAGACCTGAAAGCCCCCGCTGTCGGTGAGGAGCGGGCCGTTCCAGTTCATGAATTCATGCAGTCCGCCTATTTTTTCGATCAGATCGGCGCCAGGCTGGAGCATCAGGTGGTAGGTGTTGGCGAGAATAATATCGGTTTTGGCCTCGATCATTTGCGCCGGGGAGAGCGCTTTGATAGCGGCTTTGGTGCCGCAAAAGATGTAATTGGGAGTTTCGATAACCCCGTGCGGGGTTTTAAGCACCCCCAGCCGCGCCCCGGATTTTGCGCCCCGGTGGGTGATGTCGTAAGCGAAATTGGGGTAAGCGATGGTCATGATTTTTCTAATAAAAAGCCCGCCAGAGCTTTGGCGGGCATCTTAACGTTTTAACGCCGTTTACTTAAGCAGCTTTTGCACCCTTTGCCTTTTCAATAGCGGCTTTTACCGGACGCAATGCGGGATCGAGCTTGGTTTTGGCCGTTACGGTCAGATAAGCATCAAAGCCGCCTTTGTGCTCAACCGTGCGCAGACCGGCAGAGCTGGCCTTTACTTTTACCCATTTATTCAAAGCTTCACTGTACAGGCTTGTATCCTGAACATTGGGGAGGAATTTACGGCGCGTTCTATTCAAAGCGTGAGACACATTGTTCCCGCTCATTACGCTCTTTCCTGTAATCATGCATTTACGGCTCATGGCCTGATTCCTTTATCTCGTGTTCATTCAGGTGCGGAAAGTAATCGAAAGAGCCCCTCTAAGTCAAGCTATAAAATACCGCCCCACATATAGGTGGCCAAAAGTACGGCGACAAACAGGATATGCGCCATGACATTGATATAGATCGCGCGGCGAAGGTGTTTATGATCAAGTTTCGCCGTTGCTCCTTCCGGGCCGACCCATTCGCCCTTTAACGCTGTTCCTGAAAGATCCTGCACAGCCCCACCGACTGAAACATTCAGCGCCCAAGACAAAGCTGAAACAGGTGCTCCGCCTTGCGCGTAGGGGGCGCGGTTTTTATGGCCGAACCATGCGGCAATGCCTTTATGCAGCCTGGCTGTTGGAGTTAGTCCTGCGGCGAGCGTGATCAGCAGGGCCGCAAAGAATGAGGGGATCATACCCATTAGCCGCTCTAATACCAATGGCACGGCGGCAAAACCGCTACCGAGGCCATTTTTTCCAAAACGCCAGCTGAGAGCAGTGAGCGCCACATAGGTGCAAGCAGCTGGAAAACCGCCGATTAAATACCACAGCGCCGGGGCGACGAGCCCCTTATCAAAGCTTCGGGCACTTAAGCTCACAGCGGCGCGGGTGACACCATAATCATCGCCGGCGGCGAGATTGATCCGTGTGGTGCGGGCGATGGCGTAAAAAGCCCCTTGCCCGACCGTATTGTTTTCCATTGTAAAATAGAGTTTTAAGAGCACAAACCAGATGCTTCCCGCGGCAAATAGCGAAGAAAGTAATATAATTCGCGTAATACCGTAAGCAGGCGTTTGCGCTGCAAATGTTTCGAAGCTTTGGCCGATGAAGGTGGCTAGAATAATCACGAGCACGCTTAAAAACAGCCCGCGAAACATCAAATCAGCCTGCGGGCGGTGAGCGCGGTCCATCCGGTCGCCCAACTTGCCAAAAAATAAATCTATAACTCTCCAGAAAAACGGATGCGCGTTACCTGCCAAAGGCCCGGTGATCATGCCGACTACGGCGCAGAGCAACAACGCCAGCACAATGACTGGAATCCGGTCCACATTCATGATCTGGACATGCCATTGCGTGATAAAATTAGTCATCTTCAGTACGATTTGCAGTGTTTTTCCCGTAGAATGAAGTGTACAATAATGCGGTTCACTTATCAAAGTGGAAGCTTTCAAAAACTTTGACAGAACTTCAAAGGTCACGGATATGCTCTATCAACTTTATGAATTCCAACATGCCATGATGACGCCGCTGCGCTTTCAGGCGGAGCTTATGCGCAGCGCATTTCAAAACCCTTGGAATCCTCTGTCTTATACTCAGGCCGGGCGAATGGTAGCGGCTTCGGCGGAGATGATTGAGCGTTCAACCCGGCGCTTTGGCCGTCCTGATTTCGGCTTGCATGAAACACAGATTGATGGACGCAAGGTTGAGGTAGTAGAAAAAAATATCGTGGAAAAGCCGTTTTGCCGGTTGCTTAATTTCCAGCGCAAAATCAAGCGTCATGATCCGACCGTGCTGCTGGTTGCGCCGATGTCCGGGCATTATGCAACGCTGTTGCGCGGGACAGTGGCAGCCCTGCTCCCGCATCACAATGTTTATATCACTGATTGGGAGGATGCACGGCAGGTTCCGCTGAGCGATGGTAAGTTTAGCCTTGATACGTACATCACATACCTGCGTGAATTTATGAGCCTGTTGGGGCCACAAACACACATTATCGGTGTGTGTCAGCCGGTGGTACCGGTGCTGGCTGCCGTATCCCTGATGGCATCGGATGATGATCCAAACCAGCCGCTGTCGATGACTCTTATGGGCGGGCCGATTGATACGCGTGTTTCTAAAACCGAAGTGACGGAATTGGCGGAAACGCGCCCCTTAAGCTGGTTTGAACAAAGCGTTGTTCATGATGTTCCATTTTACTATCCCGGTGCACACCGGAGAGTTTACCCCGGCTTTCTGCAGCTTGGCGGGTTTATGTCGATGAATCTGGACCGGCATGTGGGTTCATTCATGCAGTTTTACCAGCATCTTGTTCAAGGAGACGGCGAAAGCGCCGTGGCGCACCGTAAGTTTTATGACGAGTACCTTTCTGTAATGGATATTCCGGCTGAATTTTATCTACAAACTGTAGAAATTGTTTTTCAACGGCATCTGTTGCCACGCGGAGCAATGAAGTGGCGAGATCCCTTAAGTGACGAATTGATAGATGTACGTCCGCAAGATATTCGTAAAACGGCGCTTTTAACAATTGAAGGGGAATTGGACGATATTTCGGCACGCGGACAAACCACAGCGGCGCATGAGATTTGCTATTCCATCCCGCAGCGCATGCAATATCACCGTTTTCAGCCGGAATGCGGGCATTATGGGATTTTCAACGGGCGGCGCTGGCGTAACGAAATTATGCCGCGTGTACGGCATTTTATTCGGGAATTTGACCCCAGCGCTGATCCGGTGCCGAAGAAAGACCTTGAGAAAGTGGCGGATCTCAGTGCTTCACGCTATAACCGTGATCGGCACGGCATTGTTGCTGTACGGCGCTGGATTAAAGAACACCGGGCGGAAAATTATAAGGAAACAATTGATTAAGGCCTTCAGTGTCAACGCTCGGGCATCGTTAAATTTTGGCTTACATAGAGTTTGCCTGCGTTTCGCGTTATTCTTTCTGCCCGAACACGAATACTGAAAGTTTGTTGTATAAATTATTTTTTTTGTGTTTTTTCTTTGTTTATCAATACTTCCAGACATTTATCTGGTTTTCTTAAAATTTAAGGATTGAATTTGAGGCTGCGTCTCTCTAATATCCCCTTCATGCTTTTAAGACAGGAAACAGCGTTTCCGCCTTATGTCACGCTCAAGCGCTCCAAACGCGCGCGGCGGCTGGCGTTGCGCCTCGACCCCAAAGACCGGACCTTTCATCTGGTGGTTCCGGCGGGGATGAGTGTGAAAAAAGCCCAGCGCTTCGCCGAAGAGCATGATCGCTGGATGCAGGATAAGCTACTCGACCTTCCTGAACCAATTCCGTTTGAGGATGGCAGCATTTTGCCGATATTGGGGCAAAACCGCCGGGTGCATGTTTTTTATGATTCGACATTAAGAACAACCTCTATTCATTTGAAATACAATGAACTTATAGTTACAACAAACAAGGAAGATCCGACGGCCAGAATTGAGCGCAGCTTAAAAAAACGGGCGCGCGAGGAGTTACTGGCACTTTCCCAACAAAAATCGGAAGCGATTGGTAAGCGCGTTAAAGGCGTGAGTGCGCGCGACACCAAGAGCCGCTGGGGATCTTGCAGCTCTGATGGCAATCTGTCGTATTCATGGCGATTGATTTTTGCGCCTTATGAAGCGCTGGATTATGTGGTGGCGCATGAGGTTGCACATTTAAAATATATGGACCATTCGCGCGCATTCTGGAACCTGTGCCGGGAGCTGTCCGATAATTTCATCGAGGGGCAATACTGGATGCAGGAAAACGGCCATGAGCTGATGCGCTATGGGGGATGATTTTTTAATCATTCTCAAATATACAAAAATGCACGAAACCAAGCCCTTTTAAAACTAAAGGCATGGGTCTGTGAACAGGAGGAGCTTTTCTCCTAAAGCTGTTCCCTGGTATTGTAACTGTTTTTCCTCTGAATCGGAGCCAACTACTTCAAGAAGCCCTCTACTGGCTAGATCAAAAAGACGTGCCCTTAGTGATCTAGGTCTAGCTTCACTCAGCCAGACGCCTTCTTTTGCCCTCATTTCTTCAAGGGCAGGAAAAGAGACCGTTGAAATTCCCTCTCGGACATTATTGGAAGAGCAAGCAGTAAAAATAAGCTCTATGTCATATATGTCTAAATTAGATATATCTTGTCGTAGATTACTCATTTATAAATTTTTTCCATTTTTGCTGTATATTTTCCGTAATATACAGCAGAATCAAGCCCTGTCAATATTTTTTCATAAAATCAAGCGCGCCTTGGAGAATGACCTGGGCGGCGAGCTTGTCGATGAGCCCGGAAGCCTTTGCATTTACTTTTGTTTTTCGTTTTTGTACCATTTTATCCACAATATTGTCCGCAGAAACTGTGGATAAACGCTCATCCCACAATGCAATCCACGGATCATTGCCAAGCGTTCTTTCCATCTCAATTGCGAAATCACGAATGCTTTGCGCACACGGACCTTCAGAGCCATCCATATTGACCGGATAGCCCAACACAAAGCCGTCAACATCGTATTCAGTTATCACGACATTCAGAAACTCCATATCCTTGGCAAATCTGGTGCGCCGGATCGTTTGCAACGGCGTAGCCAGCGTCTGGCCGGGATCAGACAGCGCCAATCCGATGGTCTTTTTGCCAACATCAAGGCCGAGCATCGCCACATTCAAAGGTCTTCTTTCAACCATATCTTTTAACAAACCAACGCTCACAGCTTAAAATCCTTTAAAATCCTTATTGTGTCTTTGCCTCTTCCTGTTTAAAACAGAAAGCGCCCAAATAAACAATACAAGGTATAGCAATGTCTATGGATGAAAAAACCGTTCGTAAAGTCGCCCGGCTGGCGAATATCGAAATTGCGGATCATGATGTTGAGCGGATTGGCCATGAGCTTTCCGGCATTTTGGACTGGGTGGAGCAGCTTGGCGAGGTGGATACCGAGAATGTTGAGCCGCTGGCCAACGTTGTGAATATTGAGCTCCCCTTGCGCAAAGATGAAGTTACAGATGGCAACTGCTCGGAGAAAGTGCTGGCCAATGCGCCGGAAGAAACGCAAGGGTTCTTTGTGGTGCCGAAAGTGGTGGAGCAAGAGGGATAAAATGAGCAAGCTAACATATCTCACTATTGAAGAGGCTCTAAAGGGTCTGAATAATAAAGATTTTACGGCAGTGGAGCTGGCGCAAGCGCATATTGATGCAATGGAGGCAAACTGCGATCTGAATGCGTTTATCATGGAAACGCCAGAGATTGCGCTGGCGCAAGCGGCAGAGAGCGACAAGCGTTATGCGGCAAGTGAAGCGAAGCCGCTGGACGGTATTCCTTTTGCGAACAAAGACTTGTTCTGCACTGAAGGGGTGCAAACCACCGCAGCCAGTAAAATTCTGGAAGGTTTTATTCCGCAATATGAATCCACTGTCTCAAGCAAGCTTTTTGCGGATGGCGCGGTGATGCTGGGCAAGGCTAACCTCGATCAGTTCGCGATGGGCTCTTCTAACACAACCAGCGCATTTGGCAATGTGATCAGTCCATGGAAGGCAACCGATGGTAAAGATCTTGTGCCGGGCGGCTCGTCAGGCGGCTCTGCGGCGGCGGTGGCGGCGCGCATGGCGATGGGCGCGACGGCGACAGATACGGGCGGATCTATTCGCCAGCCCGCGTCTTTTTGCGGTATTGTCGGGATCAAGCCGACTTATGGGCGCTGCTCACGTTGGGGGGTGGTGGCGTTTGCCTCTTCACTGGACACGCCAGGCCCCCTCGCCCGCACGGTTAAAGATAATGCACTATTGCTGGCTTCAATGGCCGGGCATGATGCAAAAGACAGCACATCGGCCAATCGCGATGTACCTGACTTTGCCAGTGCAATCACGGGCGATATTAGAGGCCTAAAAATAGGTATTCCAAAAGAATTTAAGCTGGATGGCATGCCCCCCGAAATTGAGAAGCTTTGGGAACAAGGCATGGCGTGGCTGAAAGAGGCTGGCGCTGAACTGGTTGAGATCTCCCTGCCCCACACAAAATACGCACTACCGACTTACTATATCATTGCTCCGGCTGAAGCTTCATCGAATCTGGCGCGTTATGATGGTGTACGGTACGGCCATCGTTCAACTGAGAGTAAAACGCTGGATGACATGTATAAGAAAACCCGCGCTGAAGGATTTGGCGATGAAGTTAAACGTCGAATTATGATTGGCGCCTATGTGCTATCCGCCGGGTATTACGATGCATATTACATCAAGGCGCAGAAGGTCCGCCGTCTGATCTTGCAAGATTTTGAGAAGGCATATGAAACAGTTGATGCGATTTTGACGCCGACTGCGCCGTCGGGGGCGTTTGCCATCGGCGAGAATGAGGACGATCCGATTAAAATGTATCTTAACGATGTGTTCACCGTCACAGCTAATCTGGCTGGGATTCCGGCGATGTCTGTGCCTGCGGGGCTGGATGCCAAC
>Ga0116162_10000964_pt1 | contig 19473 bp, 1 predicted proteins | sample AD_UKC105_MetaG_FD_89875 | JGI IMG/M metagenome (GOLD analysis project Ga0116162, IMG submission 89875) | Active sludge microbial communities of municipal wastewater-treating anaerobic digesters from Hong Kong - AD_UKC105_MetaG | ecosystem: Engineered > Bioreactor > Anaerobic > Digestate... | reverse complement strand
TGTAATCGTCATACTTCCCTTTCAGCTTTTTTACTCCGGGGGTTTGCGATGCCAAAACCAGCGGAAAATCCTGCCCGTAGCTGTAGGCAGTGGGATATTGGGGCACACCGCCGGGGATATAGGTCTGCGATATGTCGGGAACCTTGCGCTCGGTGTAGTTCGAGATGTCTTTCACGCTAACGCCAGCGTCGCTTTTAAAATACCCCTCGCCTCCGGTCATTGCCTGCAAAATGGCGTAGGTGAACACTCCGTGCCCTATCTGCGGGATTTCTTTTGCCAACTGGTCGGCGGTGCTGGCAAACAAAAAGTGGGTGCCCGTGCTGCGTGCCAATACTGCAAGTGCCCGTTGTTCTTCGGGACCGCTGCGGTACGATAACATATTGGCGGCTGCACCGCTGTTGCAGGCATCAATCACTATAAACTGCTTGTCGCTGGGTATGTCGCGCGAAAACGCCAGCAGCTCGCTGTTGCTGATAGCCTTTGCCTTCAGTTGATCGCCACTGAATATGTTGGTTACGTCGGCGCTTACCAGATAGAACTGTGTGCTGCCGTTTTCGTTGATGGCTATGCCATGGCCCGCATAGTAGAACACAAATACATCCCAGGGCTTTGCCTTAGCTTGTACCTGCGCTATTGTTTTGGCAATGTTCTCCTTGGTGGCATCACGATTCAGGATTACGTGATTCTCTACCTTGCCATACAAACTTGCCGAGCCGGCTTTCAAGTTCGATGCAAATGCCTCGGCATCGTTCACCGCATAGTTCAGACGGTATTGCGGGTTCTCGTAGTTGTTGATACCTACCGCAACCACATACAGGTTGGGCGTTTCGGTAATGCGGCCTGTGAAGTTCATCTTTACCGTGTCGGCTATTTCGGTGCGGTCGTTGTTGAATACCGATACAGTTATGGTGTTGATTCCGGGGGTTAAATCTACATTGAATTCCCTGTCAATGCCGGTGCCCGGCTTATCGTAGCCTACAGCTTCGGAATGTACCAGTTTGTCGTTGCGGTACACCCTTACTTCGCTGATACCACCTCCGTTGTCGGTGAAGGCTGCTTTCACTTTCAGCTTGTTGGCCTCACTGCTATGCATCATTCTTGCCCCGCGTGAATTATCGTTACCCGGTTCGGTGATTTTTACTCCAGCATTGGGCTTGCGCTTGTTGAAATCAACCCGCGACTGTTCTATTGCATCACCAGAAAGCATGCGCTGCAACAGGTTGGGGCGGTAAAACTGTTCATAGTAGGCTTCCAAAGGAATGATATCCAAACCCTGCACATAATACAGGTACTTTAGTGCTTCGGGTGAACCATCAAAGTAGCCTTCGGGTGTAACCACCACTGTTAAACTATCACCAACGGGATGAATGGCTGCCAATTGCTTTTGAGTGGCAATGTCCCAGTAGATGATAACACCGCTTTTATCGACAGATAAGATTTTGGTGGTATCGTCCATAAATTGTGCATTGAGAACCGGGGCTTTGTGGCCAAAAAAGGTGAGTGCATTGCCGGTGGAAATATCCCAAAGTTTAACGGTTTTATCGTAACTTCCTGAAACAATAGCTTTATTATCTGAGGAAAATACAACAGAATTAACTTGTTGTCCATGCCCTTCATAAGTTTTCATAAGTTTACCACTTTGAATATCCCAAAGTTTGATGGTCAGATCATTACCCCACGAGGCGAATACTTTTCCATTCTCAGAAAAAGACAAATATTTAACATTAAAAGTATTTATTAAGTTTCCGCTTTGCACATCCCAAAGTTTCAGGGTTGTATTATCATTAAAAAAACTATAGTCAGAAACCAATGTCACTCCATCCTTTAAAAAAGACAAATCTCCAATATCTGTGCGATTTTTAATTGAACTCAATAATTTACCAGTTTGTACATCATACAGATTAATCGAGTTATCGTAATCTCCAATCGCTAAGATTCTACCATCCACAGAAAATGCCATTGAACAAATATTGTCAACATTTGCTTCCCAAGTCTTAAGCAATAGACCAGTTCTCGCATCCCATAAATTGATAGTTGTATTTTCTTTATCTTCGTTGCCTTCATTTGTAGCCAAGGTTTTCCCATCTGCTGAATAGGAAACATTAGGCAACCCATAGTCTTCAATTTGCATGCTACAGATTACATTTCCGCTTGTTACATCGAAAAGTTCCACATGTTGCTTTCCACCTAAACATTGACTACATGAAACCAATGTGTTCCCATCTGGAGAAAGGATAACATTGTTATGTAGGCATTTATTATCTCTTATAAATGTCCACAGAAGGATACCGTTTTGTATTTTCCAGAGTTTTATAGTAGTCCAATTCACTAAAGCTAACACTTTTCCATTTGAAGAATATGTAACTGATTCAACACTCCTATTATACCCTTTTTGAATGCATAATTGAGGTTTAATCATAAAAGTGGTATCTGCACCAAATTGCACTAATTCGTCAACAATAACAGTATTCCCAAGGTTTTTTGCTAAGATATAAGGTGTGAAACCATTTTTTTCGGCTTGATTCACATCAGCTCCACTGTGTATTAGGTCAATAGCGGTCTGTGTCTTATTTTTATAAATTGCATAAAGTAAAATTGTTTGCCCTTGTTGATTTTGTGTATTTATAAAGCTTTTTTCTGAATACAATAATTGTAATACCTCACTATAATCGTCTATTACCGCATTATGCCAGACCGTCTGCCCATTGCTGTTGATCAAAGTAGCTAATTCTGGCCTTTCAGCCAAAAAGCTTCTTAGCCCATTAAAATCCTTCAACCAATAAAATCCAAATAGTCGATAGTCGACAGTGGTTAAAAACATATAAATATCAAAATTAGAAAAATTCTTTGCAACGTTAGCCGCTGTAATTCCTTCATCATTTAGGATACCAGTACTTGCCTGACTATTAATCAACAATGCAGCAACCCGTTGTTGATTAAATCTCGCAGCTACATGCAAGGGAGTGCAACCTTCTTCATCTGTTGCATTTATATATGCTCCTTTTTCGATGAGGCGTTTGGCAATTTCTAAACCATTTTCGTTCATCGCAGCAAAATGAAGAGGGGTGTAACCATAATATGATTCTGATTTGTCCGAAACTTTAGCATTCACATTCGCCCCCTTTTCAATTAGGAACTTAACTATTTCAACACCATTTTCGTTCCCCGCTGCAAAATGCAGGGGAGTAAAACCAGAATATAATTCGGATTTGTCTGAAATTTCCTCATTCACATCTGCCCCATTTTCAATGAGATAACTGATAATTTGGATAGAATTTGAATTACTTACTGCAATATCTAAGGGAGTCAAATTATAACTATTTATCAATTTCTTTTTATTACAATTATCCAAGAGTAATTTACACATATCAAAATTGTTTTGCATACAAGCGTAATGGATGCAATTATATCCAAACCAATCTGTTTTATTAATTTTAACTTTGGAATTAATAATCTTATTAACTATTTGGGTATTATTCTTCAAAACCGCTAAATTCAATGTTTCAAAACGCAAACTTCCTTTTTCTAATTCTAATTGAACCTTTGGATTTGCGCCCATAGATAACAGAGTGTCGATCAAACCATTATCTTCTTTAATAATTGCATAATGAAGTAATGTTCCTACGCCTATATCCGAATCATCTATTGGTAAATAATCGTTAAATAACATTTCATCCATATACCATACACTATTTAAATCAGGAAAGCTTTCTAGTTTATACTTAATATTTAAATCTACATCGCTTCCATTTTCGAGGCAATAGTAAAACAGTGGTTTGTTGTTTTTAATAAGAGTCAGTTCTAAAGGTGTATGCACAGCATTATACTCGTCTGTTTGTCTAGTTCTACATACATACGCTCCATTATCAACCAGTAGCTTTGCAAGTTCATCATCGCCAAGCAAAATTGCTATTTCAAGTGGAGAATAGTGCTCGTATTCGTTATAAATGTCGTAGTCGCTTTGACTTATTATTCTATTTGCTTCTGATATTGCCTGTTTATGAGTAGTATCATTAACAAACAATGTAGTTATATCATCGGTTACATCAATATTTACACCTGCACCTTTCATGATTAGTTTTTTGATCATATCAAGATTTCCATTCATGAAAGCAAGACAAAGAGGTGATATCCATAAATTGGTAGGGAAATCGTACTTATTATCGTCAAAGTAATCTGATTCTGATAATTCTGAATGCCATAACCAGTCGTTAATATCAGCGCCATTATCAATTAGCACGTCAAAGAAATATTCATTATTCAATAGAATTGATAAATGCAATAAATTTAAGTTCATTGCATAATCTTCTGCTGGCAGAAAGTAATTTACATCCGCATTATTTTCGATGAGAAAATTGAATAATACCGTATCAGATTGGATAAAAGCTATTTGCAAACCGCTAAGTCCGTATTTATATTCATAAATGTCATTAAACTCGTCGTCCTCAAATTCACATCTTACTGTATTGTTTACATCCACACCATTAGCCAATAGTTCATTTACTTTTTCTAAATCTCCAGCAATACAAGCATTTATAAATTTAATTGTATTCCATTCATGTATATAAAAGTCGGCAGATATTTTTTCTTTGTTTTTAATCTTTGGGTTAGCGCCATTTTTTATCATTAAGTCACAAACCTTATCAAAATCATTTGATGGTACTACTAAATGCAAAGGAGTATTACCATCATGGTTCTTTTTATTCAATAAGCTTCCGTTTTCAATTAGGATATAACATATTTCCAAACCATTTTCATTTTGTGCAGCATAGTGAATAGGAAAATTGCCATCCTTAGTTTTTGCATTCACATCCGCACCATTTTCAATGCATTTTTCTACTGCCTGTAAATCATTGTTTTTTACAGCAGTAAATAGTTGCTCGTTAATGTCGGTTTGCTGGGCAGGTAGTATGGCTGCTGCGAGCAATAGCAGGGTGAGAATGAGTGGTTTTTTCATTGCTATTTGTTACGTTTATCTATTTCATCTTTAATTTCAGCTGCTTTACGGTAGTCTTCTTCCTCAATAGCATGCATTTTCATCTCTTCCAACTCCTCGATGCTATAATCGTCGTATTTGCCTTTTAGCTTTTTAATGTTGATGTGTTCGCCGGGGAGGATAAGCGGAAAGTCCTGACCGAAAGAGCAGACTATGGGGTATTGTGCCACTTTGTTGGGTGTGTAAAGCTCGGAAAATACCGGCACCCGTTTCTCTGTGTATAATGATATCTCTTTTACGGATATACCTTCGCCTGTAGCAAATTCTCCCCCACCTCCACTCATGGCATCCAATATGGCGTAGGTCATTACGCCATGACCAATCTCAGGGATCTCTTTTGCCAACTGGTCGGCGGTGCTGGCAAACAGAAAGTGTGTACCAGTGCTACGTGCCAATATGGCTATGGCTTTTTCCTCTTCGGGTCCATTTCGGAATGCCAGTGCCTGGCCGGCGGCACCGCTGTTGCAAGCATCTACTATTATAAATTGCTTTTCGGCTTGTATGTCGCGTGAATATTCCAGCAACTCGTTGTTAGAGATGGCTTTGTCCTGCAGTTGTTCAGCACTGTATATATTCGTAACATCGTAAGGAATAAAATAAAAGTCTTTCTTAGAGCCTTCGCCTACTGCTGCTCCATGACCGGCATAATAAAACACGAACACATCCCAGGGTTTGGCCATTTGCTGTATTTCTTCTATTGTGGCTGATATCTGCGATTTGGTTGCATCCCTGTCGGTAATGCGGTAGGTATGAATATCGCCAAACAGGGTTTGTGCCCCTTTCTCTAAGCATTCCGAAAAAGCCAGCGCATCGTTTACCGCGTAGCTTAAATGATATTGCGGGTTTTTATACTCGTTTATTCCAATGCTAATCACATACAACTCGGAGGCTTCGGTAATGGTGCCTGTAAAGTTCATTTTTACCGTATCGCTTATTTCGGTGCGGTCGGTGTTGAATACCGAAACACGAATGGTGTTTATGCCCGGCAACAGTTCTATATCGTATGCTTTGTTTAGTACGGTACACGGTTCGTTTATGCCAAGATTTTTCTCTGAACGTACCAGTTTATCGTTACGGAAAACCCGTACTTCGTCTATACCCCCGCCGTTGTCGGTAAACTCTGCCTCAAGATGCAAAATGTTGGCATCCGAAGGGATGGGCATGTTTATAGTACGGTAATCTTCACCCGAGGGTTCAGTAATATTTACACCGGCATTGGGCTTGCGTTTATTAAAATCTACCCGGCTTTTTTCTATGGATTCGTTGTTGAGGATGCGCTGTGCCAGGTTGGGTTGATAAAATTCTTCGTAATAAGCTGTAAGTGGTATGGTTTTATCGCCTTGCTGGTAATACAGATACTTGAGGGCTTCTTCTGAACCATCGAAATAGCCATCGGGAGTAACTGCTACATACTCGGTGCTGGTTACCGGATACAGGGTGATAATTCTTTCCTGTGTATTTACATCCCAATAAATAATAACACCCGTTGCATCCACTGAAACAATACGGCTGGTATCTTCCAAAAAGGCTGCATCTAGTACTCCGGCTTTGTGACCGCGGAAAGTAATTGCATCTGTAGTAGTAACATCCCAAAGTTTAGCTGTGCTATCTAAAGAAGCAGAAAGAATATGATTTCCATTTGGAGAAAAACTAGCATTTGTTATCCACGAATTATGTCCACTAAATATACGGTCTTCGAGGTTTTTACCAGAAACATACAAATGCTCAGGAAATGAATAAATATAATTATAACGCCGTTGATATTCATCAAAGCCCAAGTAAGTACCATAATTAGAAACATCTTGGATACTGTAGTGACTGGAAACCTTTAATATTCTTTTAAATTTATCGGTATTAAAAATCAGTGTATTTTTAGTTTCATATATTTTAAGTAAGGATTGGCTGCTTGAATAAGTATAATTCTCGTACTTGCGTTTAGTAAACAGTTTTTTTCCTGTTTCAGTATCTCTTATTATTAGTTTCTTACCAAGAATACCTTGTGTAGTATAAACTACAAGATTTGCTCTTGGATTATAGGATAAACCTATAATCTCTTCATCTAACTCAATAATTGTATCTTTGGTGAAAGAATCAATTAAACAGTAGTTTTCATTTCCAATATTTCCATGATTATCATAATATATGTCCTGATATAAACTGTATTCATTTCTATCTGTATTTAAAGTATTTCCATTAAAAATGTCGATTAACTTGAAACCAGTATTCTCTCTATTCCAATCAGTATTAAGCTTAAGGAGATTTTTAGATGAATAAAAATGTGCCCTATCGATATAAGAATTTGTTGAAACCACCTTCAGTTCAGGTACTAGTTGTACTATTGTATCCACATTCAATTCATACAATTGCATACAAATTCCTTCTTCTCTGTTTCTTTTTGCCCAATAAAATGCTGAATGTCCATTATTATCTACAGCGTTTATATCGGCACCTTTATCTATAAGAGTATTTGCGACAATCTCATTATGTTTTCTTATTGCAAGCATAAGTGGAGTTTCACCTGAAAAATCTGCTTGGTCAAAGCAATCCGCATATTTTAACAATAAATCCAAAACTTTTGTATTATTGTCTCTAATCGCCCAATGCCATAAAGTCTTTCCATACGTATCAGAAATACAGGCTAGCTCTGGTGATTCGTTTAAGATTTTCATAATTTTTGCAGTATCATTTAACCAGTAATAGCCAAAAATCTGATATTTAATGTCTGAGAGAAACAATTCAATATTTTTGTAATCGTGATTGTGTGCAAGCTCCACGGGTAGCTTACCTTCAGCATTAGTAAGCTTAGTATTGGCACCTGAAAGGCACAGTAAGGCAACAGTTTGTTTGCTTCCGTGCATAACACTTACATGTAATGGAGTATTTCCTTCCTTGTTTATTGTATTTAAATCTGCTCCATTTTCGAGCAAGAGGGTTACAATTTCCCTATCCTTATTGGCTACTGCATAGTGTAATGGAGTGCAAGCCTCTGCATCCTTTTTATTTACATCTGCACCAGCTTCTATTAAAGGGACTATTAAATCACTAGCGCCTTTATATATTACTGCAAAATGAAGAGGAGTGTAGCCACTATCATAGTCTGCTTCATCTGAAACCCTTGCATTCACATCAGCTCCTTTATCAATTAAACTCGATACAATAGATTTGCATTCTTCTTGATATTCGACTCTTGCTAAAGCCAAATGTAGAGGAGTGACACCATTGCTAGCTTTTATATTTACATTCGCACCTCTGTTTAATAGCAATTGTACTATATTAATGGGAACATTCCCATCATTAAAATCAATAGATAGCGCAAAATGTAGAGCAGTATATCCTTTGTAACAATTGAAATAATGTTTTCTTTGCTTGTTTTTGGAAGATACTATAGCATTTATATCAACACCACTATCTATCAATAATTCAAACATTTCTATAGGTATTGAATAGTATTCATATTCCTTAATCATAAAGTGCAAAAGGTTAAAACCGGAATAATTCAGTGATTTATTCGAAAAACGAAAGTTTACATTAGCTCCGTTATTAATAAATAGCTTTGCGTATTTTGTATTGTTTTGCAATAATGCTGATGCAAGTAAATCGGTTTCATGGTAAGAATCTCTCCCAATAACATTTACATTTGCCCCATAGCTTATTAGAAGCTCAGCCATTTCTATTGTACTTAGGTACATCACATTTTCAAGAGCAAATCTTCTATCATAGCCCATTGAATTTGGGTTTGCACCATTTTCAAGTAAAATTTCAGCAATTTCAATATTATTATTCTCTATTGCAGTAATCAATGGTGGAAAACTATTTTTAACATTTGCTTTTGCTCCGTTTTCAAATAAGAAATTCACTATTTCAATATTATTATTCTCTACTGCAATATTAAGAGCTGTTTCTTTTTCCCATTTTGAGTAATTATCTGTTACAATTTTTTTGTTTACGTCCACACCATTATCTACACAGAGTTTTACTAGTTCAATGTCGTTAATTGAACATGCATAATGTAGCATTGTATTTCCATCTTTACTTTTTGAGGTCAAATTGGCACCATTATTAAATAATGTTTGTATTAATTCCACGTTCCTATTTCTAAAAGCGTATTGTAAGGCTGTATTCCCGTACTTATTTTTCTCATTAATACTGGCACTATTTGCTATTAAAATATTTGTTATTTCTAAACTATTTTCACGTTTTGCAGCAATAAGTAGTGGTGTATTATCATATTCATCTTTTGCATTCACATCGGCACCTTTTTCGATCAGCAAACGGGCAATCTCCAAACCGTTTTCGTTTTCACATGCAAAATGCAGGGGAGTATAATCATCTTCATCTTTTGCATTCACATTCGCTCCCTGTTCAATCAGCAATCGGGCTATTTCTAAACCGTTTTCGTTTTCGCATGCTTTATGCAGAGGGGTGGAGCCATATTCATCTTTTGCATTCACATTCGCACCCTGTTCAATCAGCAAACGGACGATTTCTAATCCGTTTTCGTTTTCACAAGCTTTATGCAGGGGTGTGTAGCCATAATCAGTTTTTGCATTCACATCTGCCCCTTTTTCGATTAGCAAACGGACTATTTCCAAACCATTTACGTTTCCAGATGCATAATGCAAGGGGGGGTATCCATATTCACTTTTAGCATTCACATCCGCACCTTTTTCAATCAGCAAACGGGCTATTTCATAATTCCAGTTATCTAATGCAAAATGCAGGGGGGGGCGGCCAAATTCATCTTTTGCATTCAAATCCGCTCCGTTTTCAATCAGCAAACGGGCTATTTCATAATTCCAGTTATCTAATGCAAAATGCAGGGGGGGGCGGCCAGATTCATCTTTTGCATTCAAATCCGCTCCGTTTTCAATCAATAAGCGGGCTGTTTCGAGATCGTCATAAATAATTGCAAAATGCAGGAGGGGGTAGCTAGCATAAAAATGCCCTTCTGAAGTTTTCGCATTCACATCTGCACCATTATTTATTAATAATTTTGCTAATTCTGTTTTATGATATTTAATAGTTATATTTAATGGAATTTCTTCATCTGTACTTTTAATATTTGCGTTTGCACTATTTTCAAATAATAACATAGCTGTCTTAAAATTTCTATTTTTAAAAGAAACCCCTAATGGAGATTCTCCATTTTTATTTAGACTATTCACTTCAGAACCATTTTCAATAAGGAGTTTTACAATTTCGAAACCATTTACATTGTATGCTGCATAATGTAAAGGTGTGTTTCCATTATTATCTGCAACATTTACTACAGCACCATTTTTTAAAAGGGCACCTACATATTTATATCCATCAATTTTTTTAGATGCCAGATGTAAAGGAGTTTCTTTGTTAAAATTCATTACATTTATGTCTACTCCACTTTCAATCAGCTTGTCAAAAATTTCCATATCCCCTTTTAAAATTGCAAAATGCAAAACAGAAAATTCTGGATAATTTTCATCCATCTCAGATGTCTTCTCCTCTAAATCAGCGCCACTGGCAATTAATAGTTTAGCAATTTTGCAACAACCGTTGATCAACGCAATGTGAAGTGCTGTATAGCCTGTTGCAGATATCTTTACATTCACTTCTGCTCCTTTTTCAATCATCAAACGTGCAATTTCAAAACCGTTTTCGTTATAGGATGCAAAATGCAGGGGGGTGTAACCATCATCATCTTTGGCATTCACATCGGCTCCGTTTTCAATTAAGAAACCGACTATCTCCAAACCGTTTTCGTTTTTACATGCAAAATGCAGGGGGGTATCGCCATCATTATCTTTTGCATACACATCAGCTCCATTTTCGATGAGAAGTTTGGCGATTTCAAAACCATTTTCGTTTTCGGCAGCATAGTGCAAGGGGGTTTTGTTATATTCATTTTTTGCATACATATCCGCACCTTTTTCAATCAGCAAACGGGCTATTTCATAATTCGCATAGTATAATGCTAAATGCAGGGGAGTCCAATCATCTTCATCTTTCGCATTCACATCTGCACCGTTTTCAATTAATAAGTGGGCAATTTCCAAGATGTTTTCGTTTCGTGAAGCAATATGCAATGGTGTTTCGTTATCATTATCTTTTGCATTCACATCAGCTCCTTTTTCTATAAGTAATTTTGCATAATCAAATCCCTTTTTGCTATAAGCAGCAAGATGAAGTGGCGTGCAACCAGCATAATATTGTGAATAATCAGAAGTTTTAGCATTCACATCGGCTCCCTTATCTATAAGAAGCCTTGTCAACTCAATGCAAGAATCACTTGTTAATGCCAAATGTAAAGGGGTAAATCCTCCACAAGCCATCCCTTCTGTAAATGTTCTTATATCTACGTCTGCTCCGCTTTCAATTAATAACTTGGCAATATCGTAGTTCTTTGATAATAATGCAAAATGGAGGGGTACTATAGCCGCCGGATATTCAAAACCAACTGTCTCATACAGCTCTGAATTCACATCGGCACCATTTTCAATTAATAGCTTTACTATTTCTAAACCATTTTTATTGCGACATGCCATGTGCATAGGTGTTAAGCCACTGTATTGTTCTTTATAGTTGACTTCTGCTCCATTGCTAATTAAAAGCTCAACAACTCTTGTATCTTTTGCACTATCTACTGCAAAAAATATTGGAGGAAAACCAAAATCGGCTGTTGCATTTACATCCGCACCTTTTTCAATCAGCAAACGGGCTATTTCCAAACCATTTTTGTTTTTACATGCATAATGCAGGAGGGTATTGTTTTCACGGGAATCTACTCCATTATCAATAAGCAGTTTTACTAAATCTAATCCATCTTTGTTTTTAACTGCACTCAATAAATGTTCATCATAATAATCCGCTCCATTATTTATTAGTAATTGGGCTATTTCGATACCATTCTTATTATCGCATGCAATACCAAGTGGTGTTAATTTAGGACCATAATCTATTTTAGATTGAACCACCTTGTTAACATCTACCTTTTTATCTATCAATAATTCAACTATCATAACCCCATTTTCGTTTTGGGCTGCATAATGAATAGGAGTCCAACCATCTTTATCACTTGCATTCACGTCTGCTTCGTTTTCAATCAGCAATCGGGCTATTTTTAAACCCTTTTCGTTTTCACATGCAAAATGCAAAGGAGTGCAATCATTTTCATCTTTTGCATTCACATCTGCTCCATTTGCAATCAGTAAACGGGCTACCTCCAAACCGTTTTCGTTTTTACATGCCAAATGCAAAGGAGTGTAACCATTTTTATCTTTTGCATTCACATCTGCTCCATTTTCAATCAGTAAACGGGCTACCTCCAAACCGTTTTCGTTTTTACATGCCAAATGCAGGGGGGTGTATCCACTAAAACGATGTTTTGCATTCACATCTGCACCATTTGCAATCAATAGTTTTATTAATTCTATCCCATTTTTGTTTTGTGTTGCTAAATGCAAAGTAGTATAGCCTTCAATTCCTGCAATATTGACATCTGCACCATTTCCAATTAATAATTTGGCAATCTCCACTCCATTTCGATTAAAAGCTGAAAAATGCATGGGTGAAAAACCATCATAGTAAGGATATGTATAGTCAAAATAGGTATAAGGCTCATTCCAACTCTCGTTTCCAATATGAAAATCCACCGTCAAAGCATTCACATCTGCACCATATTCTATCAGGAGTTTAGCAATATCAAACCCATTTTCGTTTAGTGTTGCAAAATGTAAAGGGGTAATCTTTCTGTTTGTATTTGCATTCACGTTAGCACCTGACTCCAGCAATAACTTGAGCATTTCTGCACCATCTTTTTTGCGTGCAGCTATATGTAAAACTGATAAGTAGATTACTACTGTAGTTGAGTCAGAAGAGTCCAGATGGTCAGTATATATATTATTATCTTGAAAACTCGGAAAAGTGTATAAATCTTTATAACACCGATTAACATCGGCACCGTTTTCAATACACTCTTTTGCTCCTTTTACATCGTTGTTTTTTACCGCAGTAAATAGCTGCTCGTTTATGTCGGTTTGCTGGGCAGGCAATATAGTTGCTGCAAGCAATAGCAGGGTGAGGAATAGTGGTTTTTTCATTGCTTATTTGTTGCGTTTATTAATTTCCTGTTTTATCTCGTTTGCTTTTAAATAGTCTTCTTCCTCAATAGCCTGCATTTTCATCTCTTCTAACTCCTCAATGCTGTAGTCGTCGTATTTGCCTTTTAGCTTTTTTATGTTTATGTGTTCGCCGGGGAGGATTAGCGGAAAGTCCTGACCATAAGAACAGAATATGGGGTATTGTGCCACTTTGTTGGGTGTGTATAGCTCTGAAAATATCGGCACCTGTTCCTCTGTATAATTTGAGATATCTCTTACTGAAATGCCTTCTTCTGTAGTTAATTTACCCCCACCTCCACTCATGGCATCCAATATGGCGTAGGTCATTACCCCATGCCCTATCTCAGGTATCTCTTTTGCCAACTGGTCGGCGGTGCTGGCAAACAGAAAGTGGGTGCCAGTGCTACGTGCCAATATGGCTATGGCTTTTTGTTCTTCTGGTCCACTGCGAAATGCCAGTGCCTGGCCGGCGGCACCGCTGTTGCAAGCATCTACTATTATAAATTGCTTTTCGGCTTGTATGTCGCGCGAATATTCCAGTAACTCGTTGTTAGTGATGGCTTTTTCCTGCAGTTGTTCAGCACTGTAAATATTCGTAACATCGTAAGGAATAAAATAAAAGTCTTTCTTTGAGCCTTCCCCTACTGCTGCTCCATGACCGGCATAATAAAACACGAACACATCCCAGGGTTTGGCCTTTTGCTGTATTTCTTCTATTGTGGCTGATATCTGCGATTTGGTGGCATCCCTGTCGGTAATGCGGTAGCTATGAATATTGCCAAACAGGGTTTGTGATCCTTTTTCTAAGCATTCCGAAAAAGCCAACGCATCGTTTACCGCGTAGCTTAAATGATATTGGGGATTTTTATACTCGTTTATTCCAATGCTAATCACATACAACTCGGAGGTTTCGGTAATGGTGCCCGTAAAGTTCATTTTTACCGTATCGCTTATTTCGGTACGATCGGTGTTGAATACCGAAACGCGAATGGTATTTATGCCCGGTAACAGGGCTACATCGTATGCTTTGCTTAGTACAGTACCCGGTTCGTTTATACCAAGATTTCTCTCTGAACGTACCAGTTTATCGTTACGGAAAACCCGTACTTCGTCTATGCCCCCGCCATTGTCGGTAAACTCTGCCTCAAGATGTAAAATGTTGGCATCAGAAGGAATAGGCATGTTTATGGTACGGTAATCTTCACTGGAGGGTTCAGTAATATTTACTCCGGCATTGGGCTTGCGTTTATTAAAATCTACCCGGCTTTTTTCTATGGGTTCGTTGTTGAGGATGCGCTGTACCAAATTGGGTTGATAAAATTCTTCGTAATAGGCTGTAAGTGGTATGGTTTTATCGCCTTGCTGGTAATACAGATACTTGAGGGCTTCTTCTGAACCATCGAAATAGCCATCGGGAGTAACTGCCACGTACTCGGTGCTGGTTACCGGATACAGAGTGATAATTCTTTCCTGTGTTTTTACGTCCCAATAAATAATTACACCAGTTGCATCCACTGAAACAATGCGGCTGGTATCTTCCAAAAAGGCTGCATCCAATACTCCGGCTTTGTGACCGTGGAAAGTAAAAGATTCTGATGTGGTATTATCCCATAATACAATTCTGGATTTCATTTCATAATTGTTTTCTGCTGAAAGTATATACCTACCTCCCGGAGAAAAACACATTGACTCTGTATATATTTTTAGATTATCATAAACCGTACTATTCCCTGAACTTATATCTAAAGAGATTAAAGTATCAGTATCAGTATAATAAGATTTACCTCCATAAATCCAAAGTTTGGAATCATCCGGACTGAATCCTAAAATGGGACCTGTAGATGCTAAAGTTCTTTCGCACTTCCATGTTTTTGTTGTAAACATTTTCATTGAATCCTGATATTCAACAGCAAATGTTTTTCCATCGTTAGAAAAACAATAAGAATCTCCGGGTATGCCCAGTATTTCAAATATGGAATCGTTTTGAATCTGCCAGATTGTAACAGTATCTGAAGGTTCGTACGAGCCATATTCATAATCGTCTACATCCATTTTTCTGGCTGCAACATATTCACCATTTGGAGCAAGTGCTGGTTTGTCAGACCAGTCTACATACGTGTTATCATTGCATATTTCCACTCCGCTAAAAGCATTAAATAATGTTATGGACGAATTAATTCGAATAATTCTTTCCATTTGAATACCATTTTCATCCGAAAATGTTTGTACAACACCACAACCCGTATTCACACATACTTTTTTTGAATCGGATGAAAAACTTATAGAATTAACAGGCAAATCGAACCGTTTGAAATTGTGTATGCGTTTACTTGTAGTTATATCAAATAAATATAAATTCCCTTCGCAATAACTATTCCAGCCCCCGCCTCCTTCTTGGACACGCGATAATACCACCCAATTTTTATTAGGTGCGATTTTTCCGTTAAAACACCAACCAGGCAGTTGCTGTACTTTTAGTTCAGGAAAAGGGAATAGATTGATATCGGCACCATTTTCTTGCAGCTTTTCCATAATTTCAGTCTGATTGTGTAGTTTGGCCAGATAATACGGGGTATAACCCTTATCGTCCTGTACATTTATATACTCAGTATGCTGCAAAAGCATGTTTAATACATCTATGTTGTTTTCGCTGCATGCCAGATGCCATAGTGTTTGTCCTTTTGCATTTTTCAAACTCGCCTTCTGGGGCTTTTCATTTAATATTTGCTCAATCTTTTTTACATCGTTTAACAAGTAGTAGGTAAATATTTCATATTCTTTTCCCGAAAGAATTAATAGAATATCGTCTTTTGCATATTTTTCGGCAATTTGCACAGGAGTTTTACCTTCTGTATTTTTTATGGTTTTGTCCGCTCCATTTTCGATGAGTAAGTGTATAACTAATACATCATTTATATTCCATACACTATCAGAGAATTCTTGATTTTGAATATATTCTATTCTATACTCAACACCATCATTTGCTAAAATATACTCATAACCGTATATTATTCTTGGTTTATTGCTAACAATTAACGCCATGTGCAAAGGCGTTTCCCCATTTTTATTCTTTGTATTTACGTTGGCACCATTTTTAATGAGCAAAGACACAAAATGATAATTAATACTTTCATGAGTACTATAATTATGATTGAAATTTTCGATAGCAAGATGTAATGGAGTTTCGGCATTGGCATTTTTTGCATTTACATTTGCACCATATTCAATTAGCAAACTTGCTATTTGAATATTTTCATGGTTTTGTGTTGCAATATGCAATGGGGTATTATTATCTATATCTGTCGCATTTACATCGGCTCCATTCTCAATTAGGATTTTTGCAATCTTAAAACCGTTTGGTGATATACAATGTAATGCAGTACTGCCATTTTTACTTTTTGCATTTACATCGGCTCCTTTTTCTATTAATAAACGGACTATATCAAGGTGGTTATATTGGACTGCATAATGTAAAAGCGTACTATCATTTTTACTTTTAACATTTACATCTGCACCTTTTTCAATTAATAACCGGACTATTTCAAGGTGGTTATATCGGACTGTATAATGCAAAAGCGTACTACTATTTTCATTTTTTGCATTCACATAGGCTCCTTTTTCAATGAGGAGTTGGGCAATATCTGTATATCCATTTGTTAATGCAAGATGCAGGGGGGTGAAGCCATATTTATTCTTTGCATTCATATCGGCACCTTTTTCAATTAGCAATCGGGCTGTTTCCTTATATCCAATATCTAGTGCAAAAAGCAGGGGGGTGTAGCCGGGATAATTTTGATTATTTTCCGATACTTTGGCATTCACATCGGCACCTTTTTCAATTAGGATTTTTGCAAACCCATAGTCTTCATTTACCACAGCAAATACCAAAGGAGTGTAATCAGGATAATAATCATCATTTTTTGACACCTTTGCATTCACATCTGTACCGTTTTCAATTAGGATTTTTGCAAACCCATAGTCTTTATTTACCATAGCAAATATCAAAGGAGTGTAGCCAGGATATTGCAAACCAGTTTCTGAAACTTTTGCATTCACATCCGCACCGTGTTCAATCAGGAATTTTGCAAACTCATAGTCTTTATTTACCATAGCAAATATCAATGGAGTGTAATCAGGATAATAATAATCATTTTTTGACACCTTTATATTCACATCCGCACCTTTTTCAATTAGAAATCCTGCAAACTTATAGTCATAATTCGCTGTAGCAAATAACAATGGAGTGTAACCTGGGTATTCCTCATGTGCTTCTGATAATCTTGCATTTACATCGGCACCCATATTAATTAGTTCAGTAACAAGTTCTTTGTCGTTTTTTTGAAATGCCAGAAGCAGTGGTGTAAAACCCATGTTATTAGTTATATTTACATTTACTCCATTTCTGATTAATTGTTTAACGATACCATCCAAATTGCTTTTTATGGCTGCGTGCAGGTAAGTATCTCCATTTCCATTTATCGCACCCAAATCTGCACCGTTTTTTATAATAGACTTAATTATTGTAGTATCGCTTCTTTCAAAGGCAAAAAACAAAGGGGTAAAGCCAGGATATTCAGTATCATTTGCAGATATTTGTACATTCAGGTCTGCTCCATTTGAGATCAGGTACCAAACCAATTCATCATTTGCATGTTCAATCGCATAATGTAAAGGGGTGTAATTATATTTATTCTTTGCATTAACATCGGCACCGTTTTTAATCAAAAATTGGGCTATTTCATTGTTATTGTTTTTACATGCTAAATGTAGGGGGGTGGAGCTAGGATCATACTCGTTTTCTTCTGAAACTTTTGCATTAACATCCACACCTTTTTCAATCAACAAACGGGCTATTTCAATATTAAATGCATGATGCAGTGGAATATAGCCATATTCATCTTTTGCATTCACCTTTGCACCGTTGTCAATCAGGAGTTTGGTAATTTCAAAACCATTTTCGTATCTAACCGCATAATGCAAGGGGGTATGGCCGTAATCATCTTTTGCATTCACCTTTGCACCGTTGTCAATCAGGAGTTTGGTAATTTCAAAACCATTTTCGTATCTAACCGCATAATGCAAGGGGGTATGGCCGTAATCATCTTTTGCATTCACATTCGCACCTTCTTCTATCAGGAATCTTACTATTTCCAAGCCGTTTGGGTTTTGGGATGCCAAATGCAGGGGGGAGTATCCGAAATCTGTATTCAATTGCATATCTGCCCCTTTTTCTTTCAAAAATTGTATTATTTCGGGATCTGAACCATATAAATATGCAAAGAATAGTGGAATAGATCCAGGACTCCAACATTCTTCTGAAGTTTTTGCATTCACATCTACTCCCTTTTCAATTAGTAATTCTATAGTATGAAGCGAACAGTACCCTACTGTTTTATGCAATAAGTTAAAACTATAGATATCCGTTACATTTACATCCAATCCCTTATTTATCATTTCAATTAATACACTTTCTTCAAGATAAATGAACTCACCATGATCATTAATAATTGGAATATACCCTTTGTCGTTTTTTGCATTTACATCGCTACCAGCCTTAATTAATGCTAATGCTGCTTGCTCATCAAAGGGATTATTCCAACTACGATCTTCCCTAAATATATAATGCAAAGGAGTTTCCATGTTTTTGTCCCGGGCATTTACATTGGCTCCATGCTCAAGTAAATAAATAAATGCATCAAAATCCTTTCCAATAGATTCATGTAAAGGACTTTCACCATTTACATTCTGGGCATTTATGTCTGCATTATTTTCTACCAATATTTTTAATGCATTATAATTCCGTCTATCTATAGCAATATGAATTGCGGTATTCCCATCGTGTAAACGAGTATCCAAATCAGCTCCATGATTAATTAAGTATTGCAACATTTCACTATTCAATTTATCAGCTAACGCAATAGATAAGGGGGTTCTAATTTCATATTCTAATTGTGCAGATATGTTTACACCTGCACCATTATCAATTAAAAGCTTTGCAATATTTAAAAATCCCTTATCTAAAGCAAAATGCAGAGGGGTGTATCCGGAAAAATCATAATTATTTTCAGATACTTTGGCATTCACATTCGCACCATTTTCAATCAACAAACGGGCGATTTCTAAACCCTTTTCGTTTTCACATGCAAAATGCAGGGGAGTTTTGTCAGAATATAAAGATTTAGCATTCACACCTGCCCCATTTTCAATGAGCAGTTTAGCGATTTCAAAACCGTTTTCGTTTTTACATGCAAAATGAAGGGGAGTTTCGTCATATTTATCTGTCGCATTCACATCTGCACCATTTACAATAAGAAATTTTACTATTTCAAGACCGTTTTCGTTTCCACATGCATAATGCAAGGGAGTTTCGTCATATTTATC
>Ga0116162_10000963_pt1 | contig 19524 bp, 21 predicted proteins | sample AD_UKC105_MetaG_FD_89875 | JGI IMG/M metagenome (GOLD analysis project Ga0116162, IMG submission 89875) | Active sludge microbial communities of municipal wastewater-treating anaerobic digesters from Hong Kong - AD_UKC105_MetaG | ecosystem: Engineered > Bioreactor > Anaerobic > Digestate... | reverse complement strand
TGAACTAAAACTCTAATTATATGAGGTTTAAACAATTCAAGAGCCATATCTTTAGGAAGACCACATTGATACATCTTTAAATCAGGCCCTACTACTATTACTGAACGTCCAGAATAATCAACACGTTTTCCTAATAAGTTTTGTCTAAATCTTCCTTGTTTACCTTTTAAGATACCACTTAATGATTTTAATGCTCTGTTAGATGCTCCAGTTACACTTCTACCTCTTCTACCGTTATCAAATAATGCATCTACAGCTTCTTGAAGCATTCTCTTTTCATTTCTAACAATTATTGATGGAGCATTTAATTCTTGTAATTTCTTTAAACGATTATTTCTATTTATTACTCTTCTATATAAATCATTTAAATCAGAAGTTGCAAATCTACCACCATCTATTTGAATCATAGGTCTTAATTCTGGTGGTATAACAGGTAATACAGTTAATACCATCCATTCTGGTTTATTTCCAGATTTAACAAATGCATCTAAAATTTCTAATCTCTTTACAAGTCTTATTCTCTTTTGGCCTGTAGCATTATCTAATTCCTTTTTTATTTCTTCTGCTTCTTTTGCTACATCTACTTGTTCAAGTAGTTTTCTTATAGCTTCTGCTCCCATTCCTACTTCAAAACCATCACCATATTTTTCATAAAATGCATGATATTCTTTATCAGATAATGTTTGTTTCTTTTGAAGTGGTGTTATACCTGGGTCTAATACTACATATGATACAAAATATAATACTTCTTCTAAGTCTCTTGGAGACATATCAAGAACTAATCCCATTCTTGATGGAGTTCCTTTAAAAAACCATATATGTGATACAGGTGCTGCTAATTCAATATGACCCATACGTTCACGTCTTACTTTAGCTTTTGTAACTTCTACACCACATCTATCACAAACTATACCTTTATATCTTAATCTTTTATACTTTCCACATGAACACTCATAATCTTTTACTGGTCCAAATATTCTTTCACAGAATAAACCATCTCTTTCAGGTTTTAATGTCCTATAGTTTATAGTTTCTGCTTTTTTTACTTCACCATGAGACCATGAACGGATTTTTTCAGGAGAAGCAATTGCAATTCTTATACCTTCAAATTTATTTGCATCCATTATTCTTCACCCCCATTATCTTCTATATCATCTGAGAAGGTTGGTTCAAAATCCTCAAACTCTTCCTCATTAGAAGGTTCCTCAATCGGCTCTGGAATATCATCTTTTATTTCATCAATAGATAAAATAGTATTCTCCTTTGACTCTTCCTCTTCTAATTCTTTCATATCAACTATTTCATTATTTTCATTTATCATTGATATATCTAAACCTAATGCTTGGAATTCTTTTACTAACACTTTAAATGATTCTGGAACCCCAGCTTGATTTATTTGATTTCCTTTTACTAAAGCCTCGTATACTTTAACTCTACCAACTACATCATCAGACTTAATTGTTAACATTTCTTGAAGAACATTTGCTGCTCCATAAGCATATAATGCCCATACTTCCATTTCTCCGAATCTCTGTCCACCAAATTGTGCTTTACCACCAAGTGGTTGTTGTGTTACTAATGAGTAAGGTCCTGTACTTCTAGCATGAATTTTATCATCAACCATGTGATAAAGTTTAATCATGTACATAACCCCTACACTTATCCTACTATCAAATGGTTCTCCTGTACGACCATCATATAAAACAGTCTTACAGTCATCATCTATTCCTGCTTTCTTCATTAATTCTTTAATATCATCTATAGTTGCACCATCAAATACTGGTGTAGCTGTATGTATACCTAATTTTTTAGCAGCCATACCTAAATGTAATTCAAGTATCTGACCTATGTTCATACGAGAAGGAACACCTTGTGGATTCAACATTATATCTACTGGTGTACCATCTGGTAGATATGGCATATCTTCTTCTGGTACTACTAATGATATAACACCTTTATTACCATGACGACCTGCCATTTTATCTCCAATTTGAACTTTACGCTTTTGAATTATAGAAACTCTAACTACCATGTTTACCCCACTAGGTAATTCATCGCTTTCTTTCTTAGTTGTTATTTTTACTTCATGAACTATACCCGCTTCACCATGATCAACACGTAATGATGTATCTCTTACTTCACGAGTTTTTTCACCAAATATTGCATGTAATAATTTTTCTTCTGAAGTTAATTCAACCATACCTTTAGGTGTTACTTTACCAACTAAGATATCTCCTTCTTTAACCTCTGTTCCTATTTTTACAATACCTCTTGAATCAAGATTCTTTCTTGATTCTTCACTAACATTAGGAATATCTCTGGTTATTTCTTCTGGTCCTAACTTAGTTTCTCTACATTGTATTTCATAATTCTCTATTTTCAATGATGTAAATGCATCATCTTTTACTATTCTTTCATTTAATATAACAGCATCTTCATAGTTATATCCTTGGAATGTCATAAATGCTACTACCATATTCTTACCAAGTGCTAATTCACCTAAATCTGTACTTGGTCCATCTGCTATAACCATTCCTTCTTTAACTTCATCACCTTTTCTAACTATAGGTCTTTGATGATAACATGTTGCTATATTAGATCTTTCATAATTTAATAATGTATAAGTATCTTTACCTAATGCATTCTTTACTACTATTTTTTTACCATCAACATATTCTACTACACCATCTGCTTTTGCTACTACAACTGCTCCACTATTTTTAGCTGCTATAGCTTCTATACCTGTAGCTACTAATGGTGCTTCTGCTTTTAATAATGGTAATGCCTGACGTTGCATGTTTGCACCCATTAATGCACGAGTTGCATCATCATGATCTAAGAATGGTATACATGCTGCTGTTACAGAAACTATTTGTTGAGGAGATACATCAATATAATCAACTTGTTCTCTCTTAGCCATTATATTTTCTCCTCTATAACGAGCAATAACAGTATCATCCATTATTTCATTTTTCTTACAATTAACAGTTGCTTGACTTATTACATAATCAGATTCTTCATCTGCCGTTAAATAATCTATTTTATCAGTTAACTTACAATCTTTTACTCTTCTATATGGAGTCATTATAAACCCATAATCATTTATCTTTGCATAACTTGCTAAAGAAGTTATAAGTCCTATATTCTGTCCTTCTGGAGATTCTATTGGACATATCCTTCCATAGTGAGATACATTAACATCACGAACTTCCATTCCTGCTCTATCTCTAGATAAACCACCAGGTCCTAATGCAGATAAACGTCTTTTGTTAGTTAGTTCTGCTATAGGATTTATTTGATCCATAAATTGAGATAATTGAGAAGAACCAAATAATTCTTTTATTATTGCTGTTAAAGGTCTAATGTTAACTAACAATTTAGGAGTAACAGTAGTTAAATCAACTGTACTCATTTTATCTCTTATAATTCTTTCCATTCTTGCAATACCAATTCTAAACTGATTTTGTAATAATTCACCAACTTGACGAACACGTCTATTAGCTAAATGATCTATTTCATCAAGATTTCCTACTCCTTGAGTTAAATTCAAATAATATGAAACAGAAGCATATACATCTGGTATTGTTAATCTTTTTACATTTACATCTTGATCATTACCAATTATACTTATAACTTTATCTTTTTCTATATTAGAATAAACCTTAACTACTTGTATTTCATTGTATGCATCTAAATCATCATTTATCATTGCTTTCTTTTTGCCATATCCAGCTTTAAATATAGGCTTTAAATCTTCTAATATTTCTTTTGTGATTAATGTTCCTTTTTCAACAATTGTCTTTCCATCTACTTTTATTGTTTCAGCAATACGACAATTTATTAATCTTTCACAAACATCTAATTTCTTATTAAATTTATAACGACCAACTTTTGCTAAATCATATCTAAATTCATCAAAGAATCTAGTCATTAATTGATTTTTAGCACTATCTAATGTTGCTGGTTCACCTGGTCTTAATTTCTCATATATTTCTATTAAAGCTTCATCAGTATTCTTAGTAGAATCTTTAGCTATTGTGTTAATAATAAATGAATCTTCACCATATAAATCAACAATATTATTATCATTAGATAAACCAAATGCTCTTAATAAAGTAGTTATTGGAACCTTTCTAGTTCTATCAATTCTTACATAAAAAACATCTCTAGAATCAACTTCATATTCTAACCATGTTCCTCTAGTAGGAATAACTTGACATGCAAAAATAGATCTTCCGTTTTTATCAATTTCTTTAGTATAATAAACACTAGGAGACCTTACTAATTGTGAAACAATAACTCTTTCTGCACCATTAACAATAAAAGTTCCGCTTTCTGTCATTAAAGGCATATCACCTAAAAACAATTCTTGTTCCTTAACTTCTCCAGTTTCATTGTTAAACAATCTAGCTTGAACAATTAAAGAAGATGCATATGTTAAATTCCTATCTTTACATTCTTTTATAGAATGCCTAGGAGTTTCAAATGCATAATCCCCAAAATCTAAAGAAAGATTTCCTGAGAAACTTTCTATTGGGAACAAGTCTTTTAATACCTCTTTTATTCCTTCTACTCTAAACCATTCGTATGATTTCTTTTGAATTTCCAACAAATCTTTTAATTCTAAAGAGTTTCCGACTTTTGAAAAATCTGCCCTTTCACGATATGAACCAAACTTTCTAATCTTGTATGCCATCTTTTCACCCCATATATAATATTTCAAAGAACTTTGCCACCGAGTGACATAGTACCAATTTAAAATTTTATCAAATTCTACCTTTAAAGTCAACGAAAAATTGCTATTTTATAACAAAAAACACTATTATTAGTGTTTTTTATTCATCTAAAAGATCTCCAATAGCATCTTTTCCTGCTTCATAAAACAAAGGTAACAGTATTTTTATTAATTCTGCACTAGTAATATCAACAACCTTATGGTCATTTTCTTCTCTTACTTCTTCACAAAATTTAACATTCTTATAATTATCTATATCTATTAAATATAAATAACTTTTTCCTTCATAAAATACCTTACTACATACTACATATTCATTACCATCTGATAAATTTAGTGTGTCCTTTATTTCAATTTCATTTTCCATTTTTATTCTCCTTTAATTTATGGTATTTATTTTTTTTTAACTGGAACATATCCTCTATTTGGATTACCGTAATGTCTATAATTATACTGTTTATAATCAATTACATCTAATTCGTGTGTGCTTTTATCATGTTTAATTCTATTTATATAAAAAGCACTTGCTATTCCCATTCCAATTAATGCAACAATATTTGATGCAGCACCACCTATAAGGCCTTCTTTTATAGCTAATAGAAGATTTTTTAAATTTTTAGGTGTATTTTCGTTATTTGCAAAATATACTCCTACCATTTCTAATCCAGCCAATCCCGTTGATATTAAACTAGCAATTCCAAGTCCTTTAATTTTTGAATATGCATCATTACTACCTGCTATTGCTTTTTCCTCTCTTGCATCTATATCATAACCTTTTATTCCGGAACCCATATTTTTTTCACCCCCTGTAAAAATTACAAAGGTATACTAACACATAAAAAATAATTAGTCAATAAAAAAACACTTATAAAAAGTGTTATTTTAATTCTACTGTTGCGCCAGCTTCTTCTAATTTTGCTTTTAATTCTTCAGCTTCTTCTTTCTTTAAGCCTTCTTTAATAGCTCCACCAGCTTCAGTTAAATTCTTAGCATCTACTAGTCCTAATGCCGTTGCTTCTCTAACAATCTTAATAACTGCTATCTTATTAGCTCCAGCACTTGTTAATACAACATCAAAATTTGTTTTTTCTTCTCCTGCTTCTTGTGCAACAGGTGCTGCTGCTACTGCTACTGAAGATGGATCTACTCCAAATTCCTCCTTCATTGCATCAACTAATTCCTTAATTTCTAACAAATTCATTTCTTTTAAAGCACTAATAAATTCTTCTCTTTTTAATTTAGCCATTTTATTTTCCTCCTTCTTTTAATTCAAATCTATATTTTTGTTTAATATCTGGATATTTATTTTTATCCATTAAACCATTAAACATTTCATATGGTCTTACCCATATTTCACCATTTGATGTATTTTTATATATTACCATTTTTTCTAAAGTCTCACTATGTGTACCAATATTTAATACTTCATAATCATGACCTTTAAAATGATGATATATCTTTCCTATTAATATTTTTCTCATATTAATTTTCTTTTTGCTTACTGTAAAGATCAAGTGCAATACTTAAATCTCTTACCAAACCTATCATTCCACCAGCAAGCATTGTCAATAAACCTTCTCTTGATGGTATAGTTGATAACTTTGCAATTTCTTCTAAAGTTGTTACTTTTCCATCTACCATTCCACCTTTTATAGATAATGCTTCATGTTTCTTAGAAAAATTAGTAATTACCTTTATAGGTGATACCTCATCTTCAGAATAAACAATTGCAGATGGTCCAATTACACATTCATCTAAGTTGATTTTTAATTCATCTAAAGCTCTCTTTGTTAATGTGTTCTTATAGATTTTCATATTTGCATTATTATCTCTTAGTTCTTTTCTTAATGTTGTCATTTCTTCATCCGTAAGTCCTCTATAATCAACAAATACTATTCCTGAACTATCTTTTAATTTTGAAATGATTTCTTTTACTACATCAGCTTTTCTTTCTATAATTGCTTTATTTGCCATAAGCCACCTCCTTTGATAAAACAAAAACCTTCATGTGAAGACACGAAGGTTATAAAAAACTTTGTTTTTTTATCCCTCGGTAGGATTTACTTTTGTACCTACTGTCTTCGGTTGATTGATTGTATTATATATTACTTTTTATTATTTGTCAAAAGAATTTACATCTATCTTTATACCAGGACCCATTGTTGTAGATATTGATATATTTTTTACATATATTCCTTTTGCTGTTGATGGTTTACTTTTTAATATTATATCTACTAATGCAGATATATTTTCAACTAATTGTTCATCTGTAAATGATACTTTTCCAACTAAAGCATGAACGTTACCATAAGTGTCAGTTTTATATTCAACTCTACCTTTTTTAACATCACTTACTGCTTTAGCTATATCATTAGTTACTGTTCCAGTCTTTGGATTAGGCATTAAACCTTTTGGTCCTAATATTTTTCCTAATTTTCCTAATGCTGGCATCATATCTGGTGTAGCTATCATAACATCAAAATCTAACCAATTCTCTTTTTCTATTTTTTCTAACATATCAGTATCCCCTACAAAATCTGCTCCTGCTTCTTTTGCAGCTTTTGCAAAGTCACCTTTTGCAACTACTAATACTTTCTTACTTTTACCAGTTCCATTTGGTAAAACCATAGCTCCTCTTAGTTGTTGATCTGATTTTCTAGTATCTAAATTTAATCTCATTGCTAATTCAACACTTCCATCAAATTTAGAAGTACTAGTTTCTTTTGCTAATTTTACAGCTTCTTCTAAAGTATATAGTTTCATTCTATCTACTTTTTCTGAAGCACTTAAATATTTTTTACCTTTCTTCATCTTTTACCTCCTAATGTGGTCAAATGCGGATTACTCGCTCCCACATAGGTAAATACCTATGTTTTTTTATTCTTCTACTTTTATTCCCATATTCTTAGCAGTACCAGCAATAATCTTCATTGCTGCTTCTACATCATATGCATTTAAATCAACCATTTTAATCTCTGCTATTTCTTTTAAAGCTTCTTTTGAAATAGTTGCAACAGTTTCACCTGATCCTTTTGCTGAACCTTTGTTAACCTTTGCATACTTTTTTAACAAAAATGATGCTGGTGGAGTTTTTAATTTAAAGTCGAAACTACGATCTTCATATACATAAACTTCAACTGGTAATATATCTCCCATCTTGTCTTTAGTTGCATCATTATATCTTGTACAAAATTCCTGTAAATTAATACCAGCAGGTCCTAATGCAGTTCCAACTGGTGGTGCTGCTGTTGCTTTACCAGCAGGAATTTGTAATTTTATTTTTTTTGTTATTTGCTTTGCCACGAAAAACACCTCCTATAAAATATTTTTACGCGAGTGGTAATAATGATTCCGCTTAAATCTCCCACTTTTCTATATATAAATTCATATAGCACAGTTATTTTAGCATTATATTATTATAAATGCAATGCTTATTTATGCTTTTTCAACTTGAGATAACATTACTTCTACAGGTGTCTCCTGTCCAAATAAATCTACTAATACTTTTAATTGTTGTTTTTCAATATCCATTGTTTCGACCTTACCATACATATTCTTAAATGGACCATCAACAATTTTTACTTTTTCGCCTTCTTTTAATTCGCTGCCTATTTCAAGTCTACTCATACCCATATTTATTAATATTCTATCTATTTCTCCTGGTAATAATGGTACGGGTTTTGCACCTTTACCAGATGACCCTATAAATCCTGTAACACCTGGAGTGTTACGAACAACATACCAAGCTTCATCAGACATTACCATTTCTACTAATATATATCCAGGAAACATCTTCTTTACTTTTTCCTTTTTTACTCCATCTTTTACTTCTACTTCAGTTTGTTCTGGAACAATAACTCTAAAAATATTATCTTGCATATTCATAGAATTAATACGCATTTCTAATTTTTCTTTTACTTTATTTTCGTGTCCAGAATAAGTATTTACAACATACCATAATTTATTATCCATATTTATGCCCCCAATGTCCTTATATATGCATTTGTTATATCTAAGCCAAAGAAAATCAATGCAAAGAATACAATAAACAAAACAGTTGTCACTGAATATTTAAACATATCTTTCTTACTTGGAAACTTTACTTTAGTAAGTTCTTTTTTTACATCTTTTAAAAATCCTTTGATTTTTTTCATAAACACATCCTTCTCCAAAATAAAAACACTTATAAGTGCTTGTCAAGTAGATATTAACATAGTGTTTTATTTTTGTCAATTATTATTTTATAATCTTATAAATATGTTTTTATTTTATTTCTTATTCTCTGTAAAGCACTATCTATTGATTTATAACTTTTGTTTAATATTTTTGATATTTCTTTATATTCATATCCTTTTATTCTTAAAACTAAAACCTCTTTTTCTAAATTCGTTAAATTATTTTTTAAGAACATCATCAATTGTTTTTTTGATTCTTTATTATCAAACTTAATACTTGGATCATCCGTCTTATTAAATAAAAAATTCATTAACGGTTTATCATCTTCTTCTGAGACAAAATCTAATGAAAAAGATTCATTTAATAAAGAATGTTTTTTTCTACCAGCTTTTGCTAATGCTGTATATAATTGTCTATCTATACATAAATTAGCAAATGAAGAAAACTTGGTATTTTTCATATCTTTATAACTATTAATAGCATCACTTAAACCTAACATTCCTTCTTGAAATAAATCATTATAATCTAAACCCACTTTCTTTGCTTGGGTTAGATATTTTTTAACTTTTAAATTTATTAGGTTCTTATATTTTTTATATAAAATATTAGATGCTTCTTCACTGCTTTCTGCTATTAAATAAATAAGTTCTTGATCTTCGTACTCTTTATACATTTTAATCATTCCTTTTTCTTAACAATTTCATATATTAATATACCTGCTGCTACTGATGCATTTAAACTATTAACTTTACCCTTCATAGGAATATTTACTATATAATCACAAGATTCTAAAACTAGTTTGCTTATTCCATGCCCTTCATTTCCTATAATTAATACAACTGGAAAATCATACTTTAATTCATAATATTTGGTATTACTTTCCATAGTTGTTCCTACAACCCAATAATTATTACTTTTTAAAACTTTTATTGCATTTGTTAAATTTGAAACTCTACATATTTTTATATTGCTTAAAGCTCCTGAACTTGTTTTCATAACAGTTGAATTTACCTCAACCGTTCTATCGTTAGGTATAATTATTACTTCTACTCCTGCGGATTCACATGTTCTTATTATTGCTCCAAAATTATGAGGATCTTCTATATGATCTAACATTACAATAAAATCACTATTTAATTTTAATAAATCTTCTAAATTTATGTACTCATAATCAGGTATATCCAGAATTATACCTTGATGATTTATATTTTCAAGATTATCTAATTGCTGTTTATTAAGAGTTTTGATACTAATGTTTCTTTTTTCTAATTCAGAAACAATATTTATGTCATCAAACCTATCCCAAATATAAGCTTTTATTATTTTTGAATTGTTTTTTAATATCTCTTTTACTACATTCTTTCCACCAACATACATATAATCACCTTATTTCTATTAATAAAATACTATTAATTATTTCTTCCATTCTCTGTATTTCGTTATTTAAATACAAATAACCAATTAAGGCTTCTAGTGCTGTAGAATGTTTATAAGTAATTATATCTGTATTTTTTGGATGAGAATTTACCTTAGTGTTTCTTGCTCTTTTTATAATATTTAATTCTTCTTCTGTTAACATATCTTTTATTAACTCTAAATATTTTGCTTGATTAACAGCAGTTACATATTTTTTAGCTTCTTGTTGTAAATCCTTTACTTTTGCCATGTTTTTATTAATTAAATATTCTCTTATATAGACTTCATAAATTGCATCTCCTAGATATGCATAAACTAATGGATTAATCTCTTTAATATTCATTTTATCACCGCTTTCATTATACAATAAAAAAAGGAAACAAAACAAATATTTCCTTATTCACTGTTTGTAATTTTTATATTAAACTCACCATCTTTTGAATATAAGTATTGTTCTCTTGCATATTTTGCAATATAATCTGGATCTTGTAATTTTTCAGATTCTAACTCTAAAGCATCTTCCTCATCTTCTAATACAGATAATTTTTCTGAATATACTTGTCTTTCTTTTGAAATTTCTAACATTTGACCCCAAACTGAAAACATATTTATAAGAGACAACATTATTAATCCGATTGTCACTAAACTAATTAAAAATAATCTTCTCTTTGATTTTTTTGTTATTTTCTTTGTAGTCATAATACCACCTATAAGAAAATTATAACTTTGGTATTGCTACAAATCAACAATTAAAAGATAATTAAATAAAACTTGGCATTTTTTAACACAAATAAAAATGCTTTATTTATTCAGCATCTTCTTCTTTTTCATATTCAGCAAATACAGCATCTTCAAACATTTTACGAGTTTCAGCATTTAATGGATGTGCAACATCTTCATTTTCGTTGTTTTTGTTTTTACGGCTTGGCATTGCTAACATCAATTTATCTTCTTTTTCAATTATACGAATTCCTTTGATTTTAAAGCAATCATCTAATACTACTGTTGCTATTCCTTTCATACGACTGTTTTCATTTGATATTTTGTGTACTGATACAGATGTTATTTTCAAGAAAATCAACTCCTTCTGACTTAATTTTATCTATTTATGTAAAAAATGTCAATATATATGGTTTGACTTTATTTTATAATTTATTAACAATTCTTACATAAACTTCTATTGGGATTTGTTCTGCTCTAACCGAATCTTCAAAATCATTTGATTTTAAAACTTCTTTTATTATTTTATAATTATATTCTTTTAAATTGTTTTTTAATGTCTTTCTTCTTTGCCTAAAAGAATCTTTGATTAATTTAAAAAATAAATCTAAATCATCTATTTTTTGTAATTCTTTTCTTTTTTCTAATTTTAATACAACACTATCTACATTTGGTTTAGGTATAAATACATTTCTGCTTACATCGAAAAGTTTTATAATATTAAAATAATAATTTAAATATATTGTTAAAGACCCATAATTTTTTGAGTTTGGTTCTGCTAAAAATCTATCTCCCACTTCTTTTTGAACCATTATTATCATTTCATCTATATTTAAATTTTCATTTATTATTTTTGATATTATAGGGGTTGTAATATAATATGGTAAATTACCAATAATAATTAAATTCCCATAATTAATTGATTTTATATCTTTTTTTATTTCTCTTTTTAAAAAATCATCATATATTATATTGCTGTCTATAGTTGATAATATAGGCTCTAAATCTTTATCTATTTCATAGCCTATAAATAAATTGGTTTTTTCTTTTATTAATTTTGTTAATCCACCAGCCCCACAACCTATTTCAATAACTAATGTATTAGTTTTTATACTAGCAGAATCTACTATCTTTTTTAGGATATTACTATCTAATATAAAATTCTGCCCGTATTTTTTTTTAAACTTAAAATCATTACTTTTTATAAAGTCTAACTCTTTCATATGCTAATATCCATATCTTAATACTTCAAAGGTTACATTTCTTTGTCTTCCAAAATCATATACTTCTTGGTTATTTTCACTTGGAAATAATAAATCTATTAATATTTCTCCATTGCTCCATGCTTTTCTCATTGCTATTCCAGTATCCAATACTATTCCCATTATTTCCCCATCTATCCTAGAACCAGTTATTCTTATTACTGTACCATATGGAAACTTTGTTGGTGCTGCTGCTAATATCCTCAATTTCCCATATTCTGAATCTTCATAAGTAATTGTTGTTGATATCACTGTACCATCAATAACATCTCCAACTTTATAGCCAGTAGAAGTAAGTCCACTTACACATCCATCACAATCTGGGCCATAAGCTGTTACTGTTCCAGTAAAAGTATCTAAAACCTCACCAGATGAATTTGTTACTACTGCAACCTCTTCGTTTTCGCTCAAGTAAGGTACAGAATTATACTTAAAAAACGAATTTAATGTTGAAGTAGAAATATCGTTATTTGAAACCCCAAATGTATATAAAGACACTGCAAAAAACACTATTAAAACTATTAAAATTTTTAAAAATGTTAAATTTGTAGTTTTCATCTTTTCACCTTCTATATACCTATTAATTTTATCATAATTATATGTCTAAGTCAAATAAATCAACGGCCGCCTTAGATGTTACATTACATACTTTTTCATATGATATTTTCTTTAAATCAGCTATATATTGAGCAATATATCTGATATTGCTAGGGATATTAATTTTCCCTCTATTTGGTTCTGGAGATAAATATGGAGAATCTGTTTCTAAAACTATATTTTCTAAAGATATCTTTTTTACAATTTCTTTTAAATTAGAATTTTTAAAAGTTATTACTCCACCTATACCTAATTTATAACCTAAATTAATATAATTAACAGCCATTTCATAACTGCCTGAAAAAGCATGGATTACTCCTTTTAGTTTATATTTTTTTAATATATTATATGTATCCATAGTAGCATCTCTACTATGAACTATTACAGGTAAATCATTTTCTTCTGCAAAAGCTAACTGTCTCTCAAATATTTCTTGTTGCATTTTTTTATTATCTTTATTCCAGTAGTAATCTAAACCAATCTCTCCAATTGCTACTATATTCTGTTTATTAAGTTTTAATTTTTCTATATAATCTTTAGATATATTTTTTATTTCAGTTGGATGATATCCAATTGCAGCATAAATATTATCATATCTTTTTGAGAGATTTAATGTTTCTTCATTTGAAACAGCATCACAACCATTTGATATTGCAAATATATTATCTTTTTTCATATCTATTATTATCTTATCTAAATCATCATAATATTCTTTATATAAATGACAATGAGTATCTATTAACATATTATCACCTCATAATAAAATTATACCATAAAGGTATAATTTTATATTTCTAATAACTCCATAATTATTTGAATTGGTTGATATATAAAAGTTATTATCTCATTTTCATATTCTATCAAATAATTTAATAGAAAATCATATATTATAGGTCCTACAAAATACCATGCTACAAAGAACAAAGCTATTTTTACGATTGAAACATCAAATTTAATTGCTCTTAATACAACATTTATAATGTAAGATATAATTCCTATTGCCAATCCTGCACATAATAAAGGTATTACAATATCAAATAAAAATCTCATTAATGCCCTCCTATTCTGTATTTAAATTATATCATATAATTTTTATTTTTATAACTTTTTTTCTATCCTTTCAAATAAAGGCTTTGGTTCTTTTAACTTACTATTAACTTCAAGAACTCCAAAAGTTTTTGAACTATTATAGTCTTTTTTGCTTATATTTAATTGATCAAATATTTTTTCTGTTGTTGATGGTATAAATGGTTGTAAAAGCACTGTAGCTATCCTTATTGATTCAAGTAAATTATATAATATTGTGCTTAATCTTCCATTATTTGCTTCATCTTTCGCTAATATCCAAGGGGTAGTATCATCTATATACTTATTACATTTTCTTAATAAGTTAATTATTTCTTCTAATGCTTCATTTACTCTTAAATTATTCATTTTATCTTCTACTACTTTATATAAATTACTAGCAGTATTTATCAAATCATCATCTATTTCTTCATTTATATTATCGTTTAATACTTTTCCACCAAAATATTTATATGACATACTTATAGTTCTATTTAATAAATTTCCTAATGTATTTACTAAATCTGCATTTGTTCTATTTATTAAAGCTTCTTCCGAAAAATTACCATCATTTCCAAATGATACTTCTCTTAAAGCAAAATATCTAACTGCATCTACTCCATAATCTTTTATATATTCTCTTGGATCTTTATAATTACCATTTGATTTTGAGATTTTTCCTCCATCTAAAACTAACCATCCATGACCAAATACTTTTTTTGGCAATGGTAAATCTAATGCCATTAATAATGCCGGCCATATTATCGTATGAAATCTAACTATTTCTTTACCAACTAAATGTAAGTCTGCTGGCCAGTATTTTTTAAACAATGTATCATCATCACTTAAATATCCTAAGGCTGTTATATAGTTAGTTAAAGCATCAATCCATACATATATGACATGCTTAGAATCAAATGTAACTGGGATGCCCCAATTAAATGTAGTTCTTGATACACATAAATCTTCTAATCCGGGCTTAATAAAATTGTTTATCATCTCGTTTTTTCTAGATTCTGGTTGTATAAAATCAGGGTGAGAATTATAGTATTTAACTATTTTATCTTGGTATTTTGATAACTTAAAGAAATAGCTTTCTTCTTTTACTGGATGTACTTCTCTCCCACAATCTGGACATTTACCATCTACTAATTGTGACTCTGTCCAAAAAGATTCACAAGGTGTACAGTATAAACCTTCATATTCTCCCTTATATATATCTCCTTGTTCATATAATCTAGTAAATATTTTTTGAACTGCTTCTTCATGATATTTATCAGTAGTTCTTATAAATTTATCATAACTTATTCCTAAACTTTTCCATAAGTCTTTTGCATTATCAACAATCTTATCCACATACTCTTTTGGGGTTACATTATTTTCTTTAGCTTTGTTTTCTATTTTTTGTCCATGCTCATCTGTTCCTGTTAAAAAGAACACATCATATCCTGTTAATCTTTTATATCTCGCAATAGCATCTGCTATTATTGTCGTATAACAATGTCCAATATGAAAATTAGCACTTGGATAATATATTGGTGTTGTTATATAAAACTTTTCCATGTTATTCATCTCCTTTTTTATTTTTGAATTTTTTATATTTAAAATTCCTACACATTCGTAGATTATATCTAAATATTAATTTGTTCATAATATCACTTCCTAGAAAATAAAAAACTATGATCTAAGGGTGCATTAGCACGGTTCCACCTTAGTTCATAGTTATCTATGCACTTAAATCTTTAACGCAGATTTACGATTTACTCCAGAACCATACTCAATAATACTTACTTATCTCTTCTCAGCAATTAAGACTCTCTTTAAAGTAGTAATTATTTACAATTTCCTTCTTCATAATTAATAATCGTAGAAATTATAGCACACAAATATATAAATATCAAATAACATCTAATAGTTCAATCAAATAATATATCCAATGTTTTTCTAAATCTTTTATATTAAGAACTATACTTAGTCTTCTGTTGGAATAACCCAATTTAAAATTACTTGAAATTTTATATACTTTATTAAATAAATTTTCTATATTGGTATTGTTTGTCATATATTCATTCAATACTAACTCAATATATCTATCAGTTTGATTAACTTTTTCTATTCCTTTTTTGTTTTTTAAATTTTCAAACCACTCTTGATACATATATATTTCCATTGATTCACTAATTTTCCCAAATCTATCTTCTATTTCTTTCTTTATCTTATTTAAAGAGTCAATATCTTTTATCTGATTAATCATCTTATGAATCTCTATTTTTAATTCATCATCACTTACATATTTATCATCAATATGTGTTTCTACATTTAATAATGGTTGTTCTTCCTCTTCTTCATCTATTATTATATTACCTTTTAATTTTTCTACTTCTTCATTTAACATCTTTATATATAATTCAATACCTATACTATCAATAAATCCAGATTGTTCTCGACCTAATATGTCTCCTGCACCTCTTATAGATAAATCCCTCATAGCTATAGAAAAACCACTTCCAAGTTGTGCAAATTCTTTTATTGCAGATAACCTTTTTGTAGCTATTTCACTTAGCACTTTCTTCTTACTGTACATTAAATATGCATATGCAATTTTATCGCTTCTACCAACTCTACCTCTTATTTGGTAGAGTTGACTTAATCCGAATCTATCTGCATCCATTATTATTAAAGTATTAACATTAGGAATATCAATGCCTGTCTCTATTATTGTTGTACATAATAAAACATTAAATTCTTGATTCACAAATTTTAACATAACATCTTCAATTTCTGTTTTATTCATTTTTCCGTGTGCATAACCTATTTTTATTTCTGGTATTAATTTTTTTATTTCTGATATTTTTGATTCAAATTCTTTAATTTTATTGCATAAAATATATACTTGGCCTTTTCTAGATAATTCTTTATATATTGCATCTTTTATAACATAATTATTTTCTTCTAATACATAAGTTTGTATAGGATATCTGTTATTTGGTGGAGTTTCAATTAAAACTAAATTTCTTATACCAACCATAGACATTTGTAAAGTTCTTGGTATAGGGGTTGCAGATAAAGTTAATATATCTATATTTTGTTTATATTTTTTTATTTGTTCTTTTTGTGCAACTCCAAATCTTTGTTCTTCATCTACAACTAAAAGTCCTAAATCATTAAATTCTACATCTTTACTTAATATTCTATGTGTTCCAAATAATATATCAATTTGTCCTTTTTTTAATTTATCTATTATATTATTTACTTCTTTTTTTGTAGTAAATCTATTTAATAATGCTATATTAACAGGAAAATTTTTAAATCTCGATAATGCTGAAGTATATTGCTGATTAGATAAAATTGTAGTAGGACATAAATATGCAACTTGTTTATTAGAACAAATTGCTTTAAATATTGCTCTAAATGCAACTTCTGTCTTGCCATAACCAACATCCCCACATAGTAACATGTCCATTGGTGTTTCTTCTTCCATAGCAGCTTTTATAACTTCTATTGCTTTTAATTGATCTTCTGTTTCTTCATATATAAATTCACTTTCAAACATACTCTGTTCAACAGTATCTTTTTTAAAAGCATACCCTTTATTTAATTTTCTTTCTGCTGCTAATTTTAAAAGTTCTCCAGCAATATCTTTTAATCTGTTTCTAATTCTTATCTTTGTCTTCTGCCATTCAGTACCATTTAAACTTGTTAATTTAGGGGTAATATTTTCATTAGAAGAATATTTACTTATTAAATCTATTTTTTCTACTGGAATATATAATTTATCATTTCCCTTATAAATTATTTGTAAATAATCTTTTAATATATTTCCTTTATTTATAGCTACTATTCCCTTATAAATACCTATTCCATACAAATTATGAACAACATAATCTCCTATATTTAATGATTTTATATTTGATATTTTTGTACCATATTTAAATTTGCTTTTAAAAGTAGTGTTTTTTTCAATATTCTTGAATAAGTTTTTTTCTGATAATACAACATAATTATCATATATATATCCATCTTCTATATTTTTTAATATAACATTTATTTTATTTTCATAAATATTTTCAATATCTGTTTTCTTTAAACTTATATCTAAGTATTTAACTATATTATTAATTTGATTTTGATTATTTAAACAGATTATAACTGTTTTGCTATTTTTTGTGTACATTTGTAAATCTTCTTTTAACAACTTAAAATCATCATTATAATCTTTTACATTTCCACTATTAATAGTATAAATATTATCAAAATTTCTATTTTGAATAATATCGTTTATATTAGACATATATACTTCAATATTGGAATATATACTTTTAAACGAATTCATATATTCTAATTTATCTTTGTTTATTTCTTTATAATTTAATATTTCTTCTAATAAAATTAAATATGAGTTGTATATTTGATTATAATCTTTAAAAAACACGATTGGATTATTTAAATATTCACATATATTAGAAACTTTTTCATATTTATTTAAATACTTTTGTTTTCTATTATCATCATCTACATCTTCATTAACAATAAATTCACTAAATGGATATATATTTACTTCGTTTATATTTTTTAAAGATAACTGATTATTTATATCAAAATATCTTATTGATTCAATTGTATCCCCAAAAAACTCTATTCTTATTGGGTTATCTTCATTAATTGGGAATATATCTAATATATACCCTCTATTTGCTAACTCTCCAGTTTTAGTAACTAATGTTTCTATTTTATAACCTATATTATTTAATTTTCTAACTAATTCTTCTTTATTTATTTCAATATTTAACTTTAGTGTTATTAAACTTTTGTTCCATAATTTTTTTTCTGGTAAAAATCTTAATAATCCCATCAAATTAGTAATAACAATATTTTTATTTTTACAAAAAACTATACTATTTAATGTTTCTAATCTATTTATTTCCAATTCAGGACTACTTATAGATGCTTCACTTGTTACAAAATCATCCATTAAATATAAAGATGTGTTGTTATTATATTTAATTAATGAATTATATATTTTATTTGCTTCATATGTAGTACTAGTCACAATTAAAATGTCAGAATCAATTTTTCTATACACATAATCTATATATACTGATTCCAACTCATTATTAGAAATAACAACATTATTTTTGCCCTTTATAGGCATTTTAAAATTAAACATACTTGCACCTTTCAGATACAAATAATTGTATCCACTTACTGCTTTTTATTATATTTACTCATAAGTTCTGCAAAAGGTATAGTTAGGTAATCATCTATTATTTCTGTTGCATAACCTATTACTTTGTTAATTATTTTTCTATCTTCATCATCCATTTTTCCTAAAACATAATCTTTTGTATTTATATTTTTATTGTTTGATATTCCAATTCTTAATCTCTTATATTCATCTGTTTGTAAATTTTCTTCTATATTTTTTAAACCATTGTGTCCTCCAGAACTACCAGAGGCCCTTAATCTATAATTTCCAACACTTAAGTCAAGATCATCACTTATAACAAATATATCAGAAATATTTATATTATAATAATCTACAAATTTTTTTAT
>Ga0116162_10000959_pt1 | contig 19560 bp, 22 predicted proteins | sample AD_UKC105_MetaG_FD_89875 | JGI IMG/M metagenome (GOLD analysis project Ga0116162, IMG submission 89875) | Active sludge microbial communities of municipal wastewater-treating anaerobic digesters from Hong Kong - AD_UKC105_MetaG | ecosystem: Engineered > Bioreactor > Anaerobic > Digestate... | reverse complement strand
CAGAGGATTACGGCGCAAAAAGAAACGGTATTGATGATGACGCGCCCGCCATTAACCAATGCTTACAGGAAAACAAACTGGCTATTTTATCGCCTGGAACATACCGTATTGCCGAGCCTATCGTCCTGAATTACGGCATGAGTATATTGGGCTATGGCGATATGAGTATTATACAGGCGCAAGAGGAAGCCTTAAACGAAAACGAGCTTCCGCCTTATTCTGCGGATTTTAACGCTATCGAAATTGTTGAGGGTTATTGTCTTGTCCAAGATTTAAAAATCATTGGCGGGGCCTCAGCACTTTTCCTTGCGGGAAAAGTCGGCCCTTGCGTTAAAAATGTTATTGAGAATGTAACCATTTGGGACGCACAAATCGGCGTAACCTTGGATGGATGGAATGATACTCAAAAGCCTTGCTATTGGAATAATATAAGCCGTGTTCTTGTCGCCCGCCCCGGCATTAACGGGGTTTTGCTTACAACCACGCCGGATGATTGGGAAGACCCGGAAACGTTCGGGGATTCACCAAATGCAAATAAGTTTTACGATGTGCGCGTTTATTCACTTTCCTCGCCTCTTTCCGGTTCCGGGTTCTTTATCTCAACCGGGCAATATAATAATTCCTTTATTGATTGTGAGGCTAACGTCCACACAGATGCAGAGGCGTGTTTCCGGCTCGGTTTTCTTGCGCGGCATAATGTTATTACCAATTTTTACGCAGAATGCTTAGGGCTTGCGCCGGGTATTCGGATAGATAACGGTTCTATTGATAATACAATTATCCGCCTTTTCTCAGCGACCGGCGGCGCAGCTATTTGGGACCCCACCTTGCAGGGCGAATATCAAGCCTTTGACGCGGGCTATCCCAAAAAGAATTTTATCAAGGATGCATATATAACCGATGTGCATATAGACGGCATGACGCGCGGGACAACTTATATTGATCCGCCTGAGGATCATGTCGGCGACATTTCAATTGATTTGGAGCATACCTTTTATCTTTTAAGCTCCTTCAACAAATCTTATGACCTGATTTTGCCGAATGCCGGAAACGCAACCGGGCGGTGGGTTACGCTCAAAAAAAGCGATTTAAGGGATAACCCAATTTACGTGAAAGAAGATAGCGGCAACGGGCCGGATAACCGGACGCTTACGCTCTTACAGCAATACGACACGGTTACGCTCGTTTCTAATGGTGCGACTTGGTGGATTTGCCAAGACAACCGTATGCCCCGGCCTAGCCGCTATATTGATAATGCCGCCGCACCTTCCGGTACGTTTCAGGCAGATATGCTTAACCGGGTTTATTTGGTTTCAGCTTTTTCAGGGCAAATCATTTTTGAAATTCCTACCCCCGCGCAAGCGGCAGGCCGAATGTGTACGATCAAGAAAATTGATCCTTCCGGTAATCATGTGAAAGTCCAAATGGCGGGCGGCTCCGGTGGGCCGGACGCTCAAATCTGGTCATTAACAAGCCATTTTGCCGCCATAACGATTTATTCGGACGGCGGCCAGTGGATTGTCATTTCAACATATTAACCAAACAGAAAAGGAAAAAGTATGACACCAGCAGAATGGGGGCTGCTGTTCGGCATTATTGCCCACAGCGTGGCCGTGATTATGGCGCTTGTAAAGCTTGTGGTTTGGGTTACGTCCCATGTTACGGCCAGCGAGCAGAAAATTCAAATACTTGAACAGCAAGTCAATAATGATGTAACGGGTCGCCGGGTGGTAGGAGAAATGAAAGAAGACCTCGCCACGATCAAAGCGCAAATTAAAGATATGCGGGAAGATATGCACCACCTCCGCAAAAAAGTGGATGAAAACGGGGGGCAATAATGGACATTCGACAGCTTCGTGATTATGTGGTGCGGCCCGCTTTGGAACGCATTAACGCTTGGACACCAAACGCCGAACAGTTGGTTATAGGCACCGCCCTGGCAGAAAGCAGGGCGTTTTTCATTCATCAAGTCGGGCGCGGCCCTGCGCGCGGATTCTTCCAAATGGAGCCGGTTACGCATGACGATATTTGGGAAAGATATTTAAGCCGCAGGCCCGCGCTTCTGAATGAGCTAAAGGGCCTCATAATGCGGGATATGGATTTGCATGACCAACTGCATGGCAATCTGTTTTATGCGGCGGCCATGTGCCGCATTTTTTATCTTCGCTTTAAAGAGCCGTTGCCGGAAATGAACGACTGGCCCGGCATGGCCGCTTATTGGAAGAAATATTACAACACGCCGGCAGGTGCCGGCACTGTCGAGGGTTTTATACAAAAGGCTCGGCCCGCCTTTGATCTTTATGTAGGAGGAATTAATGATTAAACCTGACAATACCGATCCCATAAGAGTTAGGCGTTTTCTTGCCTTTTGGGTTTCTGTCTATGCCTTTTTGATACTCCCAAACTTGCTGGTGGCCTATCAAATTTTAGCCGGGGCCGACATTGGTTTGCTTCAATCCATCCTAACCTATATCGGCATTTTAGCCTCAGGCCCTATTGGAGCTTATCTCTATGCGGCCCACAAAAACGGGAATAAGGAAAAATGATTAGTTTTATTTTGAAAAACTGGAAATGGTTAAGCGCCGTTTTCACGGCCCTTATTCTCGTAGGTTATATAGCTTGGCAGGATCACGAAATTACGAACCTAGAAAGAAAATTGCTGGCTTCACAAGCCAGCGCCGCCTCATACGAAAAGAGCCTTGCCGAATTGCAAACGGACACCAAAGCAAAAATTGAAGCTTTGGAAAACGAAAATAACCAAAGCGTCACACGCGCCAAGGAGCTTGAACGCTTGCTTGGTACTATAGAAGGAGCAGACGATGAAAAAGACGGCCCTTGCGCTCCTGTACTGTGCGATACAATTAAGCGCCTGTACGGGAAACCCGCAGACACAAGTAAAAGTGATTAAACCGGAGATCCCGCCAAGCCTGCGGCAATGTCAAACCTCTCCGGCCTATCCCGGCGATGAAGTCACACAAAAGGATATTGCCGCATGGGGAGCAAAACTCTGGTACGCGCACCAAGATTGCCGATCAAAGCTCGAAAATATTAATAAAGCTCTTGGTTATACCACCACGAAGGATAATTAAAATGTTAGTCAATACCGGCAATATGTTTGCTTACGGGCGGCGAGAACGTGACCCGATTCTTTCCATTGGAAATCTTTATCACTACAGCGACCCGGCACTTTCAAAAAAAGTTTTTCATTCGGAAAATTATTTGGAAGAAATTCATCCCATTAAAGGAACATATATTCTTGAACAGCCTGCACCAGAATCTGCCATGCATTTTAACCCTGCTTTTTTTAACGGATTAGGCGGGTATGGCTTTGAAGATGTGGCGCGCTGGATGATGTACGATGCAGACCCCACACCGTTTCAGGTTGAAAGGACAATCGGTATGGTGATTGATATGCCTGGCCCATTTGAAAACAATCAAATTTTTGGGTTTTCTAAATTTAATGCCTTTAACACCCATTGGCGTTTATCGACCAGCGGTGCATCAGGTGGCCGAATAACTTACGGGAGAGCTGAAGACCACCCGGACGGAGAATTTCCCTCCCTTGTAACAGGAGCGCTCGGCGCATCCTATATAATCATTATTCGTCAAGTTTCCCTTACACAGCACGAATTTTATATCAACTCCCCGGACAATCCGGTCATTCTTAACCCAAACGATGGTTACTGGACTTTTGATAGGATAAGGCTAATGCTTGGGCGTATCGGTGGCACACGGTCGGAAACAGGTGTAAGAATTGGCCCTATTTTTGATGCCTTCTGCCTTATTAGCCCCGGCCACCTTCGCAAAATCATGGAATTTTGGTCTGCCCGCACCGGCATACCTCTTACTTAGTTTTTAAACGTTCTAAGGCTTCTGCGGCTTTGTTATATCCCAATGCCTCAGCGCTCAGATAATCACCGAGAGCCTCGGCTTTATTGCCAAGCTTTTCGTGAGCGAGTCCGATGCCATACATATAAACGGCTTGCTCTTCCACGGTCGCACCGCTTTCGATTTGGTGCATAAAATATTCGGGCGCTGTCGCCGGTTCTGAATAGGCGCGCTCTATAACCTTCCTTTCAAATGCTGAATAGTTTGTGCATCCGGCCAAAAGTAACAGCGTCAAAAACAATCTCCCCATTATTCCCCGCCTCTCTCTTTTTCCTTTTCGATTAACTCGTCCAGAAATTTATTTACTTTTTGTACGTTGTGATGGTTGAGAAGAACGGCCTCCGTGTATTTTCGTATGAAACAAATCAACGCGCCATTTGTTGACAGGTTTTCGACTGTTAAGGCTGCATTTAATTTTTTTCGTGAATCCTCTAATACATGGAGAAAGGGCTCTTGTTCATTGTCTGAAAGGCCCGCGGTTTTTTGGATTTGGCTTTCTTCATAGCCGTAAACAAAATAATCAAAAGGCACATCCAAAGCTTTACTAACGTCATATAAAACGCCCGCCGCTACACGGTTACTGCCTTCCTCATATTTTTGTACTTGCTGAAAAGTTTTATTGATTGAACTGCCAAGCCGTTGCTGTGAAATTCCTAAAAGGCAGCGGCGTATTCTTATGCGCTTGCCCACATGAATATCAATCGGTGTGGCGCGCGGCCCTGTGTTTTTTGATTTAGCCATATGATCCTCCCTAATGCTGGCATGGTAAAAAGTCGGGAGATAGCTTTTCTAATACACAAGCCCAAAAAACAGCCCGGCTAAAGTCTGATTGTTTCCATGCCTCCGTTTCCCTTTCAAAAGCTTCATTGATGGCGCGCCCTCCGTAAACGGAAACCAAAACCCCTGCGGCTTCCTCCGGCTTTGCGGCTCCCCAAATATCACCGTATAAACGGTTTTCCAGAGTTTGTTTAAAACTGCTTAATGACATAACAGCTCCTTTCATGTGCTAATGCCATGAACAGAGCGTCTCTCTGGAGCCGAGAGGTTGATAACACCAACAAGCGGTGCGCGCGGTATTTCCGCAAAACGGTATTGTATTCCCGCGCCCTCTCGACATAAGAGAGCGCGCAATTTTGTGAATACTTAGCGCGGTGTAACTTGTTCGGGTTATCAAGCCCTGTCACGGTATTAATGTTTAAACTAATCATTGCTTTTTGCATAGCGTTGATACTCCAAATAAAAACCACCATGCCGTTTTATCGGGCATGGTGGCCGGAGGTTAGTAGACCGAACATTAGTACAGCCGCGACAGCCTTTAGGCCGGAGCCTTGGACATACGCTGCCGCCCCCCGGCCATAAGACCGAGAAGCGACAAATTACGTTTTGCCAGACGCTAATGTTCGGGCCTACTACAGCCCGGCCTTGCCCTTTTTTCGACAAAGCACTCTTATCTAAGCAGATTTTTAGGAAAATGTAGAGAGCTGAATTTGCCCGTATTGCAACTAAAAGCATTGAAGATTCAAGAGGAAATGCTAAAAACATAAGATATGTTTACAGTTTTGTTGAAAAACGTTTTGGGGAAAATGCCAATGCCGGAGCCGGAAGTCCCGGAAAACCGGCACATACGGCTCGTGGAAGACGAACCTCAGACAGAAATTGAGGCGGAGGAGCAGGCGGAGGCACTTGCGGATAGCATAAGCACGGCCGTCTTTATTACATATAAAAACTCCAAAGGGGAAGAAAGCGAGCGCCGTATTAGCGTTAAGCGCGTAAGCCGGTCTGCCAAAGGAGATTTGCTTGTCCGGGCCTATTGTTTTGAACGAAAAGCCGTTCGGTGTTTTCGCGCGGATAGAATTGTAGAGGCGGTCGATTTGGCGACTGGCGAGGTTTGGGATACTCAAACGGAAATCCTTGAATGCTTCGGCGTGGTCGAGAAGACCTTGCCGGTTGATCCCAAAGCAGCCACCCGCGAAGCCCTTACAAAGTGCCGCCACGCTATGAATGTTCTGGTGTACCTGGCACGTTGCGACGGTCATTTTCACCATGAAGAAGAAAACATTATTATTCATTATTTGATGGATGAGTGCTTTGATTGTGAATTCCATGACGAATATTTGTTAGCGCGCATAAGAAAACTTTATCCGGATACCGATAGTTTCTTTGACTCCCTTGACTATTTGGAAGAGAAAAACCCCGAAGCTTTGGGGAAATTGGCTCGATATGCCGCCCGCCTTGTGCAGGCCGATGGTGAAATCGCAAAAGATGAAATGGACTTTATGAACGAATTACAAGCCTATTCCACCTGAATACCGCCCTCAGGCTGTAAAGCCCGAGGACGGCGAATTGCTTAATTACAAACGGTATTTTCAAACTCCAATGTTGAATGCTCAATATCGAATTTGTCGTGCAATATTTTCTTGAGGCGGGTTTTTAAATCATCCATTTCCGCACTTTCACTTAAAACCACATGAGCCTCTAAAGCATTGCGGTGTTCGTCCAGTTGCCAAACATGGACATGATGAACGTTGACCACGCCTTTTTCGCTTTCCATTGCTGCAACCACTTCCTTAATGTCCATGCCCTCCGGCGTACCTTCCATGAGCAAATGAATGGTTTTAGGAATCTCTGTAAAGCCCTGCCACAAAACGTAACCGGCAATAATCAGCGTCATGGCGGCATCTGTCCAAACCCATCCGAACAGCAAAATAAGCGTTCCTGTAATAATGACCCCGACCGAGGCCAAAGCATCCGTTAAATTATGCAGAAAAACTGCTTTGATATTCATGCTTGTTTTGGATTGATTATACGTTAGCACCGCCGTGAAAATATCAACGACCAGCGCAATTCCGGCAACGGCAATAACTGTCCAGCCTGCAATTTCCTGCGGCGTTATAAAGCGTGTGACCGCCTCATAACAAAGATAGAGGCCGATAACGATAAGCGTGGTCAAATTGATAAGCGCCGCCACGGTTTCCGCCCGTTTGTAACCAAACGTTTTAAATTGATCGGGCGGCTTACGGCCTATGCGTATTGCCACCAGCGCAATGAGAAGCGAGGCTGCATCACTAAAATTATGCAATGCATCGGCAACCAGCGAAAGTGAGCCGGAAATAATCCCGCCGATGACTTGCGCGACTGTTAGCAACATATTGGCTAGTACCGCCCACCAAAGGCGGCGCTCACCAATTTCAGACGGGTTTCCGTGATGGTGATGATGTCCCATTTTTAATATCTAACCTCCACTGGCCTTCCGGTCATTTCTTCGCAAACATATTGCATTCTTTTATGTTGCTCTATGTTTTTAGGGTTGTCTTTGACAAGCCCGCGCTCAATTTCCTTTTTACATTCTTCGGCCAAAATCAGGCGCTTTTCATCTTCTGTTTTGCCGTCCAGTTTCTTTTCCAGCATTCCGTAATGCGACCAGCTGCAAGCGGACAGCACGGCAACAAAAGGAAGTAAAAGTAAGGTTTTCTTAGGCATGGTTATTCCTCCGTTTCTTTATTGAGATCATCCATATGGTGGCATAGCGCCTCTCTATGGGCTTCATGGCCGGGGTAATGCCCGCCGCCATAGATAGGGTCGCCAAAGCGCTCAAGGCAGATATAGTAAAGCTCCTGCTGGCGTTCTGCGCCGGTTTTCCCTGCCAGCCTTTGCTCAACGGTTGGTGCCCTGAAAGACTCGCATCCGGCCAAAGCAAGGCAGGCAATTAATATAGGTATGGTTTTTTTCATTTTTTGCTCCTTTCGTTACGAAACTTTTCTCTTGTGCTCTTCTACAAAGCGCCGTGAAAATACGCCGTATAGAACCGGCAAGACGAACAGTGTTAAAAGTGTTGAAGAAAACAATCCGCCGACGACCACAGTTGCCAGTGGCTTCTGGACTTCTGAACCTATACCCGTTGCCAAAAGCATCGGAATAAGACCTAAAGCCGCAATAGAGGCGGTCATAAGAACAGGGCGCAAACGGGATAATGCGCCGCTAAAAACGGCTGTATCCGCGTCTGTGCCACCTTCAATGAGCAAGTTGATTGCATTGACCATAACCACGCCATTCAAAACAGCTACGCCAAACAAAGCGATAAAGCCGATTGATCCGGGAACGGACAGGTATTGCCCTGAAAAATACAGGGCAGCAATACCGCCGATCATGGCCAACGGGACATTCAGCATAATCAGCGCTGCCTGGCGCACCGAGCCGAAAGCAAAAAACAGCAAAAGAAAAATAAGACCAAGCGAGAGAGGCACAACAATCATAAGCCGTGCCTGCGCCCGTTTTTGGTTTTCAAATTGCCCGCCGAAAACAACGGAATAACCGGGCGGCAATTTTACTTCTTCCTTAATGCGCTTATTGATTTCTTCCACAAAACCGCCCATATCGCGTCCGGTCAGGTTAGACTGAATTACAACGCGGCGCTGCACATCATCCCGCCTGATTTGCGGAGGGCCTGCCTCAATCGAAACATCGGCCACATCACCAATGCGAACCCACGCACCGCTTGGTGCCTGCATAATTAGGTCGGCAATAGCATGGGGATCGTTCCGGTATTTTTTGGCCAGCCGGACATAAATGTCATAGCGCTCGTTGCCTTGAATAACCTGTCCGGCCTCATTACCGCCAATAGCATCGGAAACAAGGGACATAACCTGTCCGACTGGAATGCCGTAACGAGCAAGCTGGTCACGATCAGGCTTGATAACAAGCTGCGCTTCACCAGCAATCTGTTCCATTTCCACCGATTGTGCACCTTCAATTTTACGCACTAACGTTTCAATGGCCTTGCCTTTTTCTGCCAAAATATTCAGGTCGGGGCCGAATAGTTTGATAGCAAGTTGTGCTTTCACACCGGAAAGCAACTCATCCACGCGGGTTGCAATAGGCTGTGAGAAGGTAAATAACAAGCCCGGATGAACGGACATTTTTTCTTCCATCAACCTTTGCAATTCAAAGCGGTTTGAAGCCGAAGTCCACTCCTTGACCGGTTTTAGCCCAACGTAGATTTCCACGTTAGATACCGGCTCTGGATCACCGCCAAGTTCCGCGCGCCCAACACGGCTTGAGGCGTAAAGCACCTCGGGAAACTCCATCAGCTTGCGTTCCAAAGTTTGAGCGACTTCCAAAGAGGTTTCCAATGACGAGGAAGGGGCTAGCGTAACACGGATATTAACCGTGCCTTCTTCCAGCTCTGGCACAAACTCGGTTCCCAAAAACGGGACAAGAGCCATAGAGCCTATAAACAACGCAACAGCGGTTATCACAATCGCCTTTTTAGCTTTAAGGGCTGCCGACAGGCTTTTCTTGTATCCTGCGTCTATAGCATCAATCAGTTTGTTTGATTTGTGATCGACACTGCGCCGGAAAAGATAGGTTGCCAGTGCAGGAATAACCACCAAGGCCACCATAAGAGAAGCCAGCATAGCCAGCACAATGGATACGGCCATAGGCTGGAATAGCTTGCCCTCCACACCCTCAAGCGTAAATAGCGGTGTGAAAACAACAATAATAATCAAAACGGCAAAAAAGACTGGCCGTCCCACCTCGCGGGCTGCTTCTAAAATACGCAAGCTTGTACCTTGTGGATTGTCGCTTTCATCGTGATGAGAAAGATGTTTGAATATATTTTCCATCATCACAACCGAGCCGTCCACCATCATACCAATGGCAATTGCAAGACCACCAAGGGACATGAGGTTTGCCGAAATTCCCCAATAGGCCATTGCCATCAAAGCCATAGCAATTGAAATAGGGACCGAAAGCAGAACCAAAATTGCAGCTCGTATGTTCATCAAAAATAAAAACAGAACAATGACAATCAGTACAAAAGCCTCAATCAAAGCCTTGCTAACCGTGTGAACAGCTTTACCAATAAGGTCTGCCTGATCGTAAAACGGCTCAATAATAACCCCTTCAGGCAAGGCGTTTTGAATAATTGGCAAGCGCTCATATATCTGGTCAATTGTGTTTTTAGTATTCGCCCCCATGCGCTTCATAACTACGCCGGTAACGACTTCTCCCATCTGTTCGGGTTTACCGCTTTCATCGCGCATCGTAATGCTAACGGCTCCTTGGCGAATTTCAGAGCCGTAAGAAACTTCTGCAACGTCACTAACTTTGACTACAACACCGTCTTCATCCTTGACCGGGACATTGGCAATATCGCGCAGACCGTCTTCGCCGCCCCGAACCCAACCCACGCCGCGAATAACAAGCTGCTCTGAGCCTTTGTTCATATACCAGCCACCGGCATTGCGGTTATTTTCCTCAATGGCCTCCACTACATCTTCGGCATGAAGTTGGTAGGAAAGCAATTTTGCCGGTTCAAGATTAACCTGGTACTGCTTTACTTCACCTCCAAATGACAAAACTTCGGTTACTCCATCAATCGGCATAAGCAATAATTTAACCACCCAGTCATTCAAACTGCGAAGCGCCATAATATCGAATGTATCGGGATCATTCGTGCGCAGCATATATTGGAACACTTGTCCCAAGCCAGAGGTGTTTGGCCCCATTTCAGGTGTTCCCACGCCCTCAGGAATCTGCTCCCGTGCATCCTGCAATCGTTCAAAAACGAGCTGGCGGGCAAAGTAAATATCCGTTCCCTCTGTAAAAACGACTGTAACAATGGAAAGGCCGGTTTTTGAAATCGAGCGCACTTCCTCTACGTCCGGGAGGGAGTACATAACCGCCTCAACCGGGTAAGTGATAAGCTGTTCGACTTCTTCGGCTGCAAGCCCTTCGGCCTCCGTATTCACCGTGACTTGTACGTTGGTAACATCGGGAAACGCATCCAGATTTAGGTTTGGCAAAATCATAATTGCCCCGACCAGAATGGACGCCAGCATTAGAATGACCATTAGGCGGTTACGTACCGCACCGTCAATAATTGTATTAAGCATATTTTTTCTCCCGGCTTAGTGGTTGTGTACTTCAAAGCCGCTTTTGGCGAGTTCCGATTGCACGAAAAATGCACCCTCTGTAACAACCCTTGTGCCTTCCGGCAGGCCGTCAATGACGGTATAGTCTTCAACCGTTCTTAGCGTTTGCACTTCTTGTGGTTTAAACTGTCCCGGCTTTTCTTCGACATAGACCACCCAATCTCCGTCCGCCGAACGAAGGACAGAAGATGTGGGAACAGCTAGGTATTTTTGCTCCCCGCCCGTTTGTATGGCTGTATCGACATACATACCGGGATGGAGGCGGTCTTCCTCGTTATCAACTTCAATACGAATTCCAATCGTGCGGGTTTCCTCATCGAGCAAATGGTGCTTTTGAACGACCTTTCCTTGCAGCCAGCCATTGCCGGGCACATGAATGCGGGCGTTTGCTTCGGTTTCAATCTGCTTTGCATTTTCTGGAGATAAGCGGCTTTCAACCCATAAAGCGGACTCATTAACAATATCGAATAGAACGCGGCCCGGCTCAATCAATTCGCCTTCAATAAAATTATCGCTGACAATTGTACCGGCTTGTGGGGCAAGGAGTTGAAACTCGCCCGGATTTCCTTTGGCCCCATTTTTATGCAGGGCCTCAATTTGTTGCTCTGTCATACCGTAAGCCATAACTTTGGCGCGCGCTTGTTCATCGGCAATTTGGGCTTCGCTATAGCGTTTTGCAGAAACGGCTGCCGATCCGAGCTGTTGCACCCGCCGCCACTCTTTATGGGCCACTAGAGATTCACCAATGGCCGCAGCCATTTCAACGGAAGAAAGTGTTACAAGCGGTGTGCCTTGTTCGACCTTATCTCCTAACTTAGCGTGACGAGATACTATTTGCGCTTCGATGCGCGGTGTCACTTTACTGCTTAAATAGGAATTCAAAACAACCTCGCCGGGGGCTTGAATTTCACCTTCCAGATTTTGCAAGGTTAAAGGTTCCACAAGAATTCCGGCGGCTTTCAGAGATTCTGGCGAAATCTCTATCTCACTTTTTTCTTCGTGTCCGTGGCCTCCTTCTTCGCCGTGATCGCCGTGACCTTCTTCACTTTCTTTTTCGCCGTGATCTTCATGTTCACCGCTTTCTTCATGTCCGGCCCCCGGTTCATCTTGTTCTTTTTCAACATGCGATCCCTCGTCATGGCCGTGACCATCCTCGGCGGCATAAGAATAAAAAGTAAAACTGAAAGCAGCCAATATTGTTAAAACTAATAATAATCTCATTGATTTTCTCCTGTGTTTTGTATCCATTGCTCAACGCTGCCCGAAGCAGCCAGCCACGCAAACCATGATTGCCAGACTTTTCTGTGCAGTTCCTTTGCCGCCACTTCCGTATCAAGCGCTTGCTCAATTTGCACCAAATAATCCGTTGCACTTAAATCTCCGACCTTGACTTTACGGTCGAGAATATCGACTTGTTCTGCCAAAGCCTGAGCGCCGTTCTCTTGCCAGTTTTCCCATGCTTTTCTGGAAAGCTGGTAAGCGCTGCGGCTTGCCTGCAGGCGTGTTCTTGCTGCATGGTAAGCGTTCTGTCCGGCCTTTGCTTCGGCCAAGGCCTCTTGCTTCGCCTGTTCTACCTCCGCGCCGTAAGTATTGAATACATACAAAGGCATCGAAACCGAGAAACCAATCATATCGGCTCCGGCATCTTTCCCGCCGACAAGACCGACGGTCGGATCGGGAAGGCGATCCTTTTGAGCTTGGGTAATAACAGCCTTGGCCGCTTCTTCCCGGTGCTTCCTTGCGCGCAAAGAGGGCAGCTGCATTAAAACCTGATCTTCGTTATCAATGCCAAGTACAGGCTCCGGGAGTGTTTCAGGCAACTCCGGTAAAGCAAAGAAGTTATCGGGAGCAAAGCCGATTGCTGCGTCCAGCGCCTGCCTGCTTTCGGCCAATGCTGTTTCTGAATCCGCCTGCTCAATCAAGGCCTCTGACAAAGCCAATTGCGCCAGATTATATTCACTTTGGTCAATATCGCCCGTCTTAAAGCTTTTATCTGCAAGCCCTGCAAAACGCTCCATTAAACTTGAACGCTGCGTTGCCAGCCCAAAAACATCCTTAGTCGCATTGTATTCGGCTAAGGCTGCCAAAACATCAATGGCGATATTTTGCCTAATTTCATCACGTTCGGCCTGCGCCGCCATTAATTCAAATTTGGCCGTTTTGCCGGAGGACAGGAATTTTCCACTCCAGTCTATTGTTTGACTAACACCGAGAACCTGGGTTTTTTCTTCGCCCTCAACATCTTCCACTTCATATTCTACTTCCGGATTATGTTGCCAGCGCGAGGCTGCTTTTTGTCCTGCCTGGGCAGCGGCGACCCTCGCCTCTGCTTCCTGTACGGAAGGGCTTGCCTGCCATATGTAGTTAATGAAATTTTCAATACCCGGCTTTTTCGAGGCTAGTTCCTGCGCTTGCGCTATGCCGAACATAAAAGGCATAACCAAAGCTGTTATAGCCAGAATTTTTAGGTGTTGTATCATTGTATTTCTCCTTGGTTTTCAGATTGAGCGGCGCTCTGATTTTGCTGTTCGCGCGCCTGCCTTTTCTCAAAGATTTCACGCCGCACTTCATGTTTGCATTCAAGGCGTTTTTTAACTGATGGATAGCGGGATTTAGGGCAGCGCTGTTGCTCGATGCTGGCAAAGCGCGGCATATCCTCAACCGCAATTGTTTCTGCGTTTTGGTCGGCCTTCGCCACTCCCGAAACCCCTAAAAGGGCTATAAAAGTAAATGTCAGTAAGCTTTTCATTGATTCGTTCCTTTCGTTTGATAAAAAAGCGACATGCAGGCAAAAGCCGGGCTTTTGCCTGAAACATACAGGAGTGTTGTGTTTGGAGATTAGATTAGACGTATTACGCCCAAGCCAAGATACACTTCACCCCTGAAATTAAATCCGGGGTGGGCGTTTTAGGCCATAAACGAAATCGGAAAGGTAGATTGATTCTGCGCCAAAACCCTGCCTGTCTTTTGTTGCGGCCTGTAAGGAAAAGCCGTCACTAAGGCCATTGGCTGCATGGTGGTGATGGTGCATACCGCAGCCACCACAAGCCATATCACAGCAGCCCGGATAAGCACTGTTATCAGGCCCGCTATCCATATCAGCAGAAATTTGGGTTTGCGTATCTAGGGAAGTGGTATGTGCATGCGCTAAGTCAGCCGTTATAGAAACGACCAAGGCAAAAACAGAGAATATCATCAAAAACTTGCGCATCGTCATTAAGCTAACATTGCCCTTCAAATTATTCAATAAGAAGGATACTAAAAAGCAAAAAAATGGAAATTTTTCTATAAAAGTGCTCCAACAACTTTCAAGGTTCTTTTCACATATCCCTTAAGCTCATTGTCATTAATAGCTTCCGTGGCGGCATTAGGATTTTCGCCGTGATGATAACGGCGCGAATACCCATTCAATTCTTCCAACTCATCACAAACATCCTTAAGGGGGAATTCGTCGTCGTATCCCCTGATTTTCCCAACAATGGTGCCAAGCGCATCGTTATCCGCAAACCTAGTGGGATACAGATTCCGGCAATATCCCTCCAAAACAGGGCGTATTTTTTGGACAACATCCCTTTGGTTGCCGTCATTGGCGCTTGTGTAATATTTGCTCAATGTATCAATGTCGGCCCGGTAACGCGCTTGTACAGCCTTTTCAATATCCCATTCGGCAATGCCGGTGTTTTTCTCCGATATGCGGAAAAGCTGAAAAGTCTTGCGTTCATCCGTAGGCAAATCGTCCCAAACAAGCTTTAAGAAATGCTGGTCATGCGATAACACAATAACTTGCGCGCATTCCCTTCCGCATTTTTTGATGCGTTGTGCCGTATGGCCTTTTCTGAAATCGTCCTGGCTGTTAAAGGGGTCGTCAAAAACCACAATCTTGTTTGCTTTATCCGGGTCATGTTCCAATTGCGCCAAGAAGAACGACAACGCAAGCGCGCTACGATCACCCGAACTAAGGGTGTTTTTGAAACTCGGCTGGTCAATTGGCGTATCCGAATTGCCAAGATCAACCGGCGTTTGATTGATAAGGATTTGATAGCTTGTGCTTGGCGCGCCGCCCCTGTAACCGTGTGACGTTTCGGTAATTTGAAAACCGGCGTTAAAGCAATCAAGATACTCATTGATCGTTTTTTCGTATTTCTTGATTATGCTTTGTGTGTATTCATCCAGCTTTTCTTTGGCCGCGGTCTTCCGGTCTTCCAAGTCTTTCTTTTCCATTAAAAGCTTGCGGTATGCGGTGCATTCCGCGTCTATTTGTTGGTCACAGCGCCTTTGGGCGGCTTTCAACTTTGCCAATTCCGTTTCCACTTGCCGCACTTCGCGGCCTTGCGCTTGCTCTTTCTTTGCGCGGATTAGGGCGTTTGCCGTATCTACAGCTTGATTGTATTGCACGATTGCCGCCTGAAACTGGCGCAGAATTTCAAAATCTGAAAGCAAGGAAGCGTCCGGATTGATTTGCTCAAGGGGTGCTTGCGCTTTTCGTTCCAAATGAGTGAGGGCGCTTTGCCGCAAGCGCGCCAAAACGACGATAAGGTCGTAGGATTCCTGCAAGGCCGGGGCGGTTATATCGCAGTATTGCGACCAAAATTCCACGGCGGCGGCGTTCTTATGCTGAACCCGGTCAATTTGAGCCAAGCCCAAATCGCCAAAACTATCCGAGATCTCATCACTAAGGGCCTTGATTTCATCTTTAAGGGCATTGTAAGCGGCGCTAAAGAACCCTTTATAGGCTTCGATAAGATCAACGCCGGTCAAGTCCTGGCCGCAAAAGGGGCAATTATCATCATGGATATAAGAGCAACCTTCCGAAAGCCATGTTTTACCGCGCGCCTGCATATTGTGAGTTTCGATATGGGCGGTTATCTGTCTTTCCGCATCGGCTTCAACGCCGTCAATGGTTTTCGTCAAAATCGGCAAAAACTCATCCGGGACGGCCGGAAGGCTCATTTGTTCCAATTCGGAGCCACGCTGCAATTGCGCGGATTGTTTGACGGCCTGTAAATCTCTTTCCTTATCCGCAACCTTGCTATCAATGGAATCGTCTTCTTTAGGCAAGGTTATAAAATAATCCGCATCCATAACGCCGTCCGGAATTCTGGATTCCAGAAAGGCTTTCTTATCTTTGATTTCACCGTTTTTGATCTTGATAGCCGCGTCAATGGCGTTGACTTCAAGGGCCAGATCAACGCCCGCCTTGCCTATGATGACATTATACAAGTTTCTTCTATGGTCTATTTCAACGCAATCGCCGGAAAAAACATTTTCGGCCACAAAGGTTGAATCGAAAATAGCAATATCGGAAACTTGCTGGTTCCATTGTCCGTTCCTGAAGACGGCATTACCGCCGTTAAGCCGGATTTGAACCTCGGGCGGGTTTTCTTCGCCACCTATGGTTTGCCGCCCCATAATATAGGCGGGCATGCCGGTTTGAAGTGAGCGCAATATAGCGCAAAGGGTTGTCTTGCCCCGGCCATTTTCGGCAAACACTAGGCTGTTTTTGCCAAAGCTTACGTCACCGGCAGCCTTACAATTTTGAAACCGGCCCACGCCCTTTATTGATATGAGCTTCTCAAGCATCCCCGCATCCTTTTAAAAATTTTCTGATTGCCATTAACAATATTATTAAAATGGACAAAAATAAAGCCGCTATGAAGCGGCTTTATTTAAAACTGGTTGCGGGGAGTGGATTTGAACCACTGACCTTTAGGTTATGAGCCTAACGAGCTACCAGACTGCTCCACCCCGCGTCAAAAAAATCAATTCATATATAACATAAAAGCGTATGACAATCCCGTATGACATTTCACTGCTACTTACTGCTACAAATAGCACTTTTTAACTTTTTACGCTCTTAAAAACTCCTATACTTTTCAACCTCTTAATCCGTCCATTTTTTCAACTCGTTAGGTTATGAGCCTGACGAGCTACCGGGCTGCTCCATCCCGCGATACAAAAAAACAAAAGACCGCAAGGCCCTTCAAAGAATGGATGGTGATATATAGCGCCCCGCCCGGTTAAAAGCAAGTCACATCAATTGACTTTTTACAAAATAAGCATAAATTGGCGAAAACACTCACCGGCGGTGCCCATAAGGAGCTGAGATTATACGCCCGGGACCTGATCCAGATTGTACTGGCGTAGGAAGCGTGAGACGAAAGATGAGCCAACAACCACAAAACATAGCCATTATCGGCGCCGGCATTACTGGACTCTGCTCCGCCTATACCATGCTTGAGGATGGCCATGGCGTAACACTCTATGACCCCGCAGGCTTCCCGGCCGATAACGCCAGCTTCATGGCTGGCGGCATGCTCGCGCCTTTGGCCGAAATCGAACATATGCCCCATGAATGGATCGAAGCGGGCTTAGGCAGCATCGCCCTGTGGGCCAAATTTGCAGAAAAGCATGGCGATGGCCTAGGTTTTGACTTTCGCCAAAACGGCAGCCTCCTGCTCGCCCATGAGGAAGATCGCTATATCTTACAGCGCTTTGCCGCCCACCTGCCCGCCGGTAAGGGTGAATATACCGCTACTAGTGAGCTCGAACCAGCACTGGCTGAAAAATTCCCGCAAGGGCTATATCTGGCTGAAGAAGCCCACATTAATCCTGCCCCGGCCATGCACGCCTTGTGTGATTATCTCAAAGCCGCAGGCGTAACCTTCATTCAGGAAAAAGCCGACCCCACGGCCATAAGCGCACAATACGACCATGTCCTTGACTGCCGCGGCATGGGCGCGGCATGGGAAGACAAAAACCTGCGCGGCGTTAAAGGCGAAATCGTCATCGTCCACAATACCGAACTGGCCTTAAACCGCCCGGTCCGCCTGATGCATCCGTGCTATCCGCTCTATATCGTCCCGCGCCCTGACCACATCTTCATGATCGGCGCCACCATCATCGAAAGTTCTGACAATACACAGGTCAGCATCCGCTCCGGCCTAGAGCTCCTCAGCGCCCTGTACAGTCTGCACCCGTCTTTCAGCGAAGCCGAAATCATTGAAGTTAAGGCCGGCATTCGCCCATCCTACCCCGACAATTTGCCGCGCATAGAAATATCAAAAAATGACAACATCATCCGCTGTAACGGCCTGTTTCGCCATGGCTTTATGCTTTCTCCAATAATAGGACGGTGCGTAGCGGATCATATTGCGGGCGGACAAAATAATTTCCTCAACCTGCTAAAGAAAGACCGCGATGAACATCATCATCAACGGGCGGCCTAAAAACTTCACCGCCCCGCTCAACCTCTATGACGTGCTCGCACAAGAAGAAGTCATCGGCATGATGATCGCCGTGGCGCGTAACGGCACCTTCGTGCCCAAAGGCGATTATGCGCACACTATCCTCAAAGATGGCGACGACATCGAAATCGTCGCCCCGATGCAGGGAGGGTAGAAATGAAGAAAATATTTTTGTTACTAGCTATTTTACTTTCTGTTTCAGCATGTCTCAAAGAAACAAGAATTGACGCTTCAAGTGAAGAAAAGCTACAAAAAAGCATTGCAGAAATTATGAAAGAACTCGAACCAGACCAACAGAAGAATTTCTCACAATCTTTGAAAATTATTATGTTTGGTGATGTTGAAAATATTATGGACTTGGCCTCTATAGGACAAAACACCGCAATTTTCAAAGGCATTTTCCAAGCAAAAGTTGATGGAAAAACTGCTCAAGAAATTGTAGAAATGGCAAACAAAATAAGTTTTTCCCGTGAAAACACAAAACCAATCGCTGAAAGAGCTGGCGTACCCATTACGGCGGATGATTTTTTAAACGCGCAAAGAGATGGACAAAAAAGAGCTGGTAACCCTATTTTAGCAGATGATTTTTTAAATACTAAAAGAGATGAATAAAAAAAAACTCGTCATTAACGAAACCATCCTCAAATCCCGCCTGTTTTTGGGCACGGCTGGTTACCCGTCACCACAGGCCTTAGGCGAAAGCATTGAGGCGGCACAGCCCGGCCTGATCACCGTGTCTTTGCGCCGCGAAAGCAAAGCCGGTAAAGGTCAGGATTTCTGGAACATCCTTAAAAATTTCGACGTACCGATCCTGCCCAATACCGCCGGATGCCACAGCCCCGAAGAAGCCATCACCACAGCCGAAATGGCCCGCGAGGTTTTTGAAACCAGCCGTATCAAACTTGAAATCATTGGCGACCAATACACCCTGCAACCCGACCCCTTCGGCCTGTTAGAAGCCACCGAAGCCCTCCTGAAAAAAGGCTTCGAAGTCTACCCCTATATGACCGACGATCTGGTTTTGGCCCAGCGCCTTGCCGATCTGGGCTGTAAAATCCTCATGCCCTGGGGCGCGCCGATCGGCTCTGGCCGCGGCCTCAACAACCCTTATGCGCTGAAACAACTGCGCGAGCGTTTTCCCAATATCACCCTCGTTGTCGATGCCGGCATCGGCGCGCCATCACATGCGGCTCAGGTCATGGAAATGGGCTATGACGCCGTTTTACTCAACACCGCTGTCGCCAAAGCCGGACACCCCGCCGAAATGGCCCGCGCCTTCGCCCAAAGTATCGAGGCTGGCCGCGCCGCCTATCTGGCGGGGATCATCGCCCCGCAGGAAAACGCCACCCCTTCAACCCCGCTGATCGATAAACCCTTCTGGCACCAACAATAGATACCCACGGGTAAACCCGTGGTTCTATGGGGCTGCGCCGCGCTTTGCGCATTACAATTCCTCGCGGAATTGACCTGAATCCCGGTGTCCTTGACTTCCT
>Ga0116162_10000955_pt1 | contig 19590 bp, 17 predicted proteins | sample AD_UKC105_MetaG_FD_89875 | JGI IMG/M metagenome (GOLD analysis project Ga0116162, IMG submission 89875) | Active sludge microbial communities of municipal wastewater-treating anaerobic digesters from Hong Kong - AD_UKC105_MetaG | ecosystem: Engineered > Bioreactor > Anaerobic > Digestate... | reverse complement strand
TTTCAGTTGCCGATCAAAGGAAAGGACAGAGCTATGCCGCTGAAATGGAAACAGGGGGAAAACCTCCATTGGATGGCGTTTGGACTCGCGTTTGTCTGCGCGGTCATTGTTTTTGCGCCCATCACCATCAAGAACGGAGGAATCTTCACCTATTACGGGGATTTCAACGTCCAGGACATCCCGTTTATGATGCACGTCCACGATATGGTGCTGGAAGGAAACTTCGGCTGGGATTGGAATACGGATCTCGGCGCGAACTTCATCGGCTCCTATTCGTTTTATTTTTTGTTCAGCCCGTTTTTCTGGCTGACGCTTCCGTTCCCGACCTCATGGGTCCCATATCTGATGGCGCCGCTGCTGGTGCTGAAATTCAGCTTCGCGGCGTTCACCTCTTTTTTTTATTTTAAACGCTTCGTCGGCGATAAGCACTGGGCGGTCCTCGCCTCGCTGCTTTATGCCTTCTGCGGCTTCTCCATTTATAACGTCTTCTTCTTCCATTTTCACGAGATGCTCGTTTTCTTCCCGCTGATGCTCATCGGCATGGAGGAACTGCTCGAGAACGACCGGCACGGCATCTTTGCTCTGACCGTCGCCGTCAACGCGATCGTGCACTACTGGTTCTTTATCGGAGAAGCGGTCTTTCTCGTTTTCTATTTCTTCGTCCGCATCTCGGTGAAGGGCACGTCGCATCGGTTCCGCAAATTCTGTTTCGTTGCACTGGAGGCCGTGCTCGGCGTCGGCATCGCCATGGTGGCGTTTTTGCCTTCCGTGCTCGCCATCTGGGATAACCCGCGTACCGGTACGGGGAATCTGCTGAGCGGCTGGTATCTCTGGCTTTATTACAGCGAGCAGCGCATTCCGGCCATCGTCGCGAGCTTCTTCTTCCCGCCCGATTTGCCTTCCCGCCAAAACATGTTTACCGGACAGGGCGCGCAGTGGGCCTCGATGGCGGGTTGGCTTCCGCTTTACGGCATGGTCGGCGTACTGGCTTACATGCGCAGCTCGAAGGGTACGTGGCTTCGCCGGATGATTTTTGTCTGCACGATCTGCGCCGCGATCCCGTGGATGAACGCGCTGTTCATCTTGATGAACAACTCCTATTATACCCGCTGGTTTTATATGTTTGAGATCATGCTTGCGCTCGCCACCGCCAAGGCGCTCGAACGATGTGCGGACGAGGTACCGGAGCGCGTGATCGATCTCAAAAAGGGCCTGATTCCCAGCGCCGTGCTCATGAGCATCTATACCGTCGCCATCGGGCTGACGCCGGTGGAGGACGAGGGCGTCTGGAGCCTCGGCCTCGAGAACGACCCCGCAATTTTCTGGGAGACGGTCGCTTTTGCGTTCATCTGCCTCGGCATCACGTTCTGCCTGTGGAAACTGCGCGGGAAGCCGTATTTCCGGAAGCTCTCGATGGGTTTCACGGCGCTCGCCTGCGTCGCCTACGGCGTCATCTATCTGCTCAACGGATATAGTTATTCCTCCTCGCACGATACGATTATCCATGAGGCAACCGCCTACCGCGGCGAAGTGAGTCTTCCCGAGCCGGACGGAAATTTCACCCGCTGCGATTTCTACGGCGCGCTCGACAACATGGGCCTTTATTGGGAGCTGCCGTCCATTCACTGCTTCCACAGCGTCGTTCCGGCCTCCATCATGGAATTTTATCCGATGGTCGACGTGACGCGCGATGTTTCCAGCAAGCCGGATTATTCCTATTATGCCCTGCGCAGTTTTCTTTCCGTCCGCTGGCTGTATGCGAAGGATTCTTCGGAAGAATCACCGGTTCAGGGCTTTGAATATTACGGAACCGAAGACGGCTATACGATCTACGAAAATACAAATTATATCCCGATGGGGTACACATTTGATTATTATATTACGGAGACGGAATTCGAGAACGTCCCTATCGAATACCGGGACCGCGTCCTGCTTTCGGCGCTGGTATTGACCGATACGCAGATCGGTTATTACGACAAGCTTCTGACCCATCTCAAAGACGGGCCGGATTACTATATGTCGTATGAAGATTTTGAGGGATACGCCGCAAAGCGCGCCGCTCACGCTTCCGAGAGCTTTGTCGGGACCTCCGACGGCTTTGTCTGCCGAATCAACCTGCGCTGGAAGAATCTCGTCTTTTTCTCGGTTCCTTATGATGAAGGCTGGACCGCCTACGTCAACGGCGTGGAGACCGCGATTGAACGGGTGGATTACGGCTTCATGGCGGTTCCCGCACCAAAAGGCGACGTCGTCATCGAGTTTCGGTACGAGACGCCGGGTCTTAAGATCGGTGCATATATCGGCGGTGCCTCGCTGGTGCTTCTGACGGTCTATGGCCTGTTCTGGGCGTATCTCCACCGCAGGAGCAGAGCGGATGTCGCCTACCTAAACGAGCTTCTCGGCGAGCGGGGCCGGCCTGTCTCCGCCGACGAACCGGAGCTTCCGCCCGAGGAGGATCTGACCATCGTGCGCTCGCCGGAGGATGTACCGCCGCCTAATGAACCGGACAATCCGGAGGAGACCTATTACCCGGAACTTTGAGGTTTTCAGCATGACCTGCAACAAAAAAGGAAGAATCGGCCACTTATGGGATGAAACGACTTTTACGGAGGGAATGACCATGAAGAAAGTATTTGCAATTCTTGTGTCCCTGCTGCTCATCCTGTCGCTCGCAGCCTGCGCCTCTTCCGCGAAGGACGCAGCATCCACGGAGGAAGAGGCACCGCTTGCTTCCGAGGATTATGACGGCCAGATGCTGGGCGGCGGATATTCCGGAGAGACGGCTTCGGAGTCCGGATGGAACTATACGACGACGGATGCATCCAAAGATACGGCCGAGACACCCACCGTCGATGAGAGTACCGCTGCCGAGACCACCGGCCGCAAACTGATCCGCACCGTGACCATGGAGCTTCAGACGCTGGAATTCGACACCTTCACCGCGCAGATCGACACGATGGTGACGGATCTCGGCGGCTATGTGCAGAGCTCCAGTTTCAACGGCAATTCGATCTATTCCTCTTCCAACCGGAACGCCGGTTATACGCTCCGCATTCCGGCCGACAAACTGGATTCGTTTCTGGAGCAGATCGGCGGCATGGCGAACGTGACCTACCAAAACGAGGAGACGCAGGACGTCACGCTGGACTATGTCGACATCGAGGCCCATAAGGAATCTCTGCAGACCGAGTACGACCGGCTGATTGAGCTTTTGGCCATGGCGGAGAATGTCGATGCCATCGTCACGCTGGAAGCCCGTCTCTCCGAGGTTCGCTATCAGATCGAGTCCTATGAGAGCCAACTGCGTATCTACGACAATCAAGTCGATTACAGCACCGTCTATCTGACCGTCAACGAAGTACAGCGGGAGACGCAGGTTGAGGAAGGTACGGTCTGGGATCGCATCTCCACCCGCCTGAGCGACAATTTCTATCAGATCGGTCAGGATTTTGAGAATTTCACCGTCTGGTTTGTCAGCAGCCTGCCCTACATCGTGATCTGGGCCGTGATTATTACGGTGCTTGCGCTGGCCGTCAGCGGCATTGTCCGCGGCAGCAGGAAGCGCCGGGAGAACCGGGAAGCAAAGAAGGCCGCCAAGCTTCGCACCAAATATGAGGCGAGACAGGCCGCTTCGGAAAGTCCCGCCGAGCCTTCGGAAGAAAAGAAAGAATAAAGAAAAAAACAAAAAGGGGCCTGTCTGAGGACGGGCCTTTTTTCGTTGCGAAACAAAGAAAAGCGTGCTATCATATAATGGAAGAAAGGGGGCGTCCGTATGGATATCACCGGATTTGAAAACGGTCTCGACGTCGGGGAGATCGCCGGCGTTTTGGCCGGAGAAGATATGAAACGGAAAAAAGAAGTCTTCAGCGACCTCAAGGATTCCACGTTTCTGATCCCATATAATAAAACACAGACGGACATCCGCCTGCTCAAAATCCCGGAAAAAGGGGAGTTCCTGCCCGCCTTTACGAGCTATACCGAGTTCATGAAGAGCCCGCTCGATCATGAAAAAGTCGTTGTCCTGCCGTTTGCCAAATTGGAGTCCATCTTGACCAACGCGCCGGAGTCAGTTTCGGGCATCGTCGTCAATCCGCACGGCAAATCCCTGTTGATTCAGCGCAAACAGGCGCTTTCGCAGCCGGCGGTCTCTCTCGAGAAACAGACCTATTCCGGCGGACTCAAGCTCTCCAAGCCGAATTATATTCCTGAGCCCGTGCTCGCGGCGCTGAGCGGCTTTTTCAGCGCGTCGGACGATGTCTACCGCGCGTGGCTGCTTCTCTCTCAGGGGAAAGAGGAGATCGCTCCGCATCTGCTGTTGCTCGTCGATTTCGACGGCGACAAGGAGGCCTTTTTCACAAAGATCGCAAAAGCCGTCCGGCCTTTTTTCCGCAAGGGAGACCGCTTCGAGATGATGAAGGCGGATTTTAAGCTGATTCAGGCTGCGGAGAAACTTTCCCATCCGTTTTATCAGAAAGCGTAAGCCGTTTCGCTTGTGATCCGCGCGGAAATGTAGTATAATAAATAAAGATAAAATAAAGAAGGGGGATTCCTGATGGAGAACGGTCATGTCCGTCTTTTTACCGGCGACGGCAAGGGCAAAACCGTCATGGCGCTCGGGCTTGCGGTGCGCGTGGCGGGACAAGGCAGAAAAGTCTTTGTCGGCCAGTTCATCAAGGATGACCCACACGGCGACATTCTGGCACTGCGCAAGGCCATTCCCGGGGTTGTAACCGCCCAGTTCGGCTGCGGCACCGGCTGTATCTGCGGCAGGGAACCGGATGCAAAGGACCGCGAATGTGCGAAACGCGGCCTTGAGCGCGCGAGACAGGCGCTCTCGAGCGGCGGTTTCGGTCTCGTCGTTCTGGATGAGATCACGATTCCGATGTACTTCGGTCTGATCTCGGCCGACGAGGTGCGGGAGCTTTTCCTTCTTCGGGCGCCGACCTGCGAGCTGGTGCTGACCGGCCGCTACGCCTCGGAGGAGCTCAAAGCCCTCTGCGACATGGTGACGGTCGTTGCCTCCGAAAAGCTGCCGGATCCCGTCCCGAATATTTGAAACAAGATCCATAACCGGAGGCCGCAGGGCCTCCTTTTTGTTTGAGAAAACCGCGGAGGGCATCCGGAGAGGCAGGAAGGCTTGTCCTCTTTCGGAGAAGGTTTCCCATATAGAGCCGCCGACAGGGATGCCTCTTCAGGCCGATGAAGAAGCGGAGAGAGCGCTTTCCGCCGGCCGCATTCGGCATGCCGGAGCAAGGCTCTTTTTCGGAAATCGCAAAAACGGAATTGCTTTTCTCCGCATAGGGGAGTACAATAAAAATTGCCGGAAGGCACAGCTTGAAAATTGGATATTGTGGGTTTTGCGGTTGCCCGAAGGGGATCCCGTTGTAACGGATGGGATGGAAGGCGGTGAGAATCCGTCGCTGTGACCTCAACTGTAATTGCCGACGAAGGAGGCATTTGCCACTGTCTTTTGATGGGAAGGCGCCTCCGGAGGATGAAGCATAAGTCAGGATAATTTCCGCAAAATCATTTCTCGGGTTCGGAGAGCACCACATAGTCATTTGACCGGAGAGGGGTCTGTTCAAGGGAGCAGTCCTTTTTTGAGTAGTCGGATGCTTTTCTCACTTGAGAAAGGCATCTTTTTTTGTTATAAGCGGTCCCACCGCTTCTTTCCGGGAAGGATGTCTCAACGCTCGACGATATCCTTTCCTCTGTGCCGGAAAGAACGGTGCGGCAGGGCGGTCCTTTCACTCCAGCCGTCCTGCCGCCATCCTCCCGTAAAATCAGTAAAACGAAAGGGGCTTCGGAAATGGATTATAAAACCGCCGTTCTGACAGGAAAGAGCTTCATTGAAGAGAACCTTTTGGAAGATCTTTCGCCATATACGATCGCTTCCGCCGCCGGGTACTCGGTTTTTCATTATTGCCGCCTGTTCCGGGAATGTACCGGAGAGAGTCTGATGGGCTATGTCCGCCGGCTCCGGCTGGTGCTCTCCGTGCGGGAAATCGAGCAGGGAAGACCGCTTTCGGACATTGCGGTGAAGTACGGATTCGAGACTGTCAGCGGTTTTTCCCGCGCTTATAAACGGCAGTTCGGCTCTTTTCCCGCCTCCCGAAAGACCGCTTGAGATCCGGGAAAAAGCGCGGAATTTTCCGCGTTTTCGACACAGATTTCTGTTGACAAAATCCGCTCCGGCAGTTATAATAAAAAGGCTGTCCGGGGTGTAGCGCAGTTTGGTAGCGCGCTTGGTTCGGGACCAAGAGGCCGCGAGTTCGAATCTCGCCACTCCGACCAATAAAAAGCAGAGAACCGCATTGTTAAGCGATTCTCTGCTTTTTTTATTTTTGTTTCGACACGGTATGGCATGTTCATTCCCTTGCAAGAAAGGGTGCTTATGTTTATACTATATTCAGCGTTTAACATTCATAAGGAGGGATGGATCGTGATCATCGGGGTGGGCACGGATCTCTTGAGGATCGGCAGAATACGTGATATGGGTAACGGCGAAAAACAATTGCCGGATGCTTTTCTCCGCAAATGCTATACAAAGCGGGAAAGGGACGAGGCAAAGAGACATAGCGATCCGATATTATATTTTGCAGTGCGGTTTGCAGGCAAAGAGGCGGTTTTTAAATGCTTGGGGATGAACGGAGACGATGTGCGGCTCAGCGAAATCGAGATTCTTGAAAGAGACAACGGGAAACCTTATGTAGTCCTTTCGGATGAACTTGAGGAATCTGCGCGAAAATCCGGAATCACGGGGATACAACTATCTCTTTCCTATGAGACGGATTATGCGTTGGCGTTTGCGGTGGCAGACGGCTGAATAATTTTGGATCTTAACATGACGATGATTCTGAGAGATGCATCTCTCAAGCTCTAAAAAGAGCTTCCTCAAACGCCGTATCATTCTCGTGACTTTCCAGATTCAGCAACTGTATAATGCTTAAAAAGGCATCCTCCAGAGAAAAAGTCCGTCCATTTTTGAGCCCGTCGTTGATTAACTCAAGCACGGCCCCCGCAACGGCATTGTCGTAATATTTTTCACAGTTGCCTTGGGGGAGGTAAGAATGAATGATACCAATGAGGATATCGCGAAAGCGCAGATAAAAATAGAGATTGTTTTTATCGGCCAGAAAAGTATGATACCATTCCTTTTTGGAGTCAATGATATCAAATAGGGTTTTAAAGGCTTGTATGGTCTGCTTCGAATCCTTGCATGAGTTCGCCTGCAAATTTTTCAGTGGATCCAGAAGATCGTTCATCACGGCTTCCTGCAGGAAGTAGATATCATCAAAATAAAGATAAAATGTGGCCCGGCATATCCCTGCGCGACGACAGAGATCCGTGATATGGATTTTTTCAATTGGATTGTCGCGCAAAAGCAGAACCAGACTATGTTTCAAGCATTCCATACTGATCGTATCTCTGTTCATGCCCGCCGCCCCCATAAATTATAGTATGCACTTGCTTTATTTAATTATAGCAAGTACACACTACAATTTCAAGCGACATTTCTGACATGTTTGGCTGGACTTTTTTATGAAAAAAGTTTAATATGGAAAAAGCAAAACAGGAAAGCTGAGGATAGCGGATGGCGCATGACAAAAGAGAGAAGATTCTCGAGACAAGTCTGCACATGTTTTCGAGACATGGATACTTTGATACCTCTACAAAGGAAATTGCCAGATGCAGCGGCGTGACGGAGTCCACGCTTTTCAGTTATTTTACAAGCAAGGCCGCCCTTTACTGCGAAGTGATGCGCATATATTCTTCCTTTGATATACCGGAACTGGAAGCGCTCAACGGCCGTCTCAGCTACTCCGACCTAAAAAAAGATCTTTTCGACATGGCATTGGTCTATTATCAAGCGACCTTTACGCATATCGATATTCTGCGTATCTTTGCGGGGAAAATTTCTGCCGCGCCGGAATATGACGGAGCCCGTTTTCTGACACTGCCTCAGCTTTCGGAACATTATCTTGGTTATCTTGCGAAGATGGCCGAAAAGAAGATTGTTCCCGTGCGCGATTATTCTGTTGACAGCGAGGTGTTTGTCTGCTACATTACACGGACCGTTATGGATCTTACGATTCATGAGCACGTGTTTGAGATGAATGAAGAGGTCGGAAGGCACCTTTCCGAAAACGCCGAAAAACTTGCCGATGTTCTTTCCGTCGAAATTATGATGGACAATATGCAAAAATGACCGGCATCTGCCGGTCATTTTTTATCATTGATTAAGCGAGATATTCCGGTCAGGACAGCATCAGCCTGCGGCACAGGAAATCCGTATATTTTTGAACAAACTCATTTGCGGAATCCCGGATGCTGTGCTCCCCGTGCTTTTCTCCCGTGACGCGCAAGGCGGTTATCAACAAAGCGGAAAAGACGATATCGGATATCATGGAAAAGTCGGCGCTGCGGATATTCCCCTTATCGCATTCATCCTGAAGAAAATTGCAGAAAAGATCGATGATACTCTGAACGCGGGAAAACACCGCATGCCGATATTTGGTATCCGTTTCCTCAATAATGGACAACATGAAGATGCGGAAAATCGCCATCTGACGGTAATAGAGATAAAACGCCGTGTCCAGAAAACAATCGACTCGGGCTCTGAAATCAGGGAGAGATGAAATGACGTCCAGATCAATTTCATCGGTGCTGATCGTTTTCTGATAAACCGCTTCGAGAAAAAGCTGATCCTTATTTCCAAAAATACGAAAGATAGACGCTTCATTCATGCCGGCGCGTTCGGCAATTTTTTTGGTGGTTGCGTTTTTGTAGCCTGTTTCGCGTACCTGCTCCAAAATTGCATTCATCAGATTTTCACGGGAATCCATTACGCGTCTCATGGTGCGCCTCCCTTCGTTTTTTAATAGGTATAATTATATCATAATTTTATACAAAATCAAATATTACCAAAAAGAACTCCCTGTGCGTTGCGGGATCACAGGGAGTTCTTTTTATTTATAAATTATATTCAGTTATTTTGTGCCCGTACGACCGACATAATTGTAACGCCGACAATATCCTCCGGGGTGGCGCCGCGCGAGAGGTCGCTGACGGGTTTTGCGAAACCCTGCAGGAACGGCCCGTACGCATTGGCCCAAGCAAAGCGCTGTACCGCTTTATAAGTGATATTTCCGGCATTCAAATCCGGAAAGATCAGGATATTGGCCCGACCTGCTACGCTGCTTTCCCCAGGAACCTTTCTGCGGGCAACCGAAGGTATAATGGCCGCGTCCAGCTGCAGTTCGCCGTCCACGGCCAACTGAGGCTCCCTTTTTCGGATAATTTCAAGGCCCGCAAGCACATTGTCCACTGCTTCGTGCTCCGAACTGCCCTTCGTGGAAAAAGAGAGCATCGCCACGCGGGGTTCCCAGCCAAGCAGGTTTTTGGCCGAATCGGCCGTGGCGATGGCAATGTCGGCAAGTTCGTCGGGGGTTGGCTCAGGACAGACACCGCAGTCGGCAAATATGATAAGGTTGCCTTCTGCGCTCTTATAGCCGGGGATCTCCATAAGGAAAAAACTCGATGGGGTTTTGATACCCGGTGCCGTGCCGATCATGATCTGACTGGCGATAATGACGTCTCCGGTCGTACAGGAAATGCCGGCCACCATGGCATCCGCCTTGCCGTATTGAACGGCCGCCGCGCCCTGATACAGCGGTTTTGTCAGACGCCTCGAAATAGCTTTGGCAGAAAGCTCCCCGCCGTCTGCGGCGTATTTTTCCGCCCAAACGGAAATGGTTTCCTCCGACGCGGGACGGCGCAGCTCGATGCCGTCCAGAGAAATGCCGCCCTGTTTTGCCGCGGTACGGATTTCATCCGGATCCCCGATAAGAATCGGATACGCAACGCCGCGGCTTACGATCATAGATGCCGCGGTGAGAATTCCGGTATCGCCGCCCTCCGGGAAAATGACTCTTTGAGGATTGGATTTTGCCTTTTCTTCAAGGGTTTCTATACAAGACTTCATGTTCTTTTAACCTCACATATTTACAAAACAGAATGGGCATGCTCTTTTTAATCAGTATATCATTTCCTAAACGGCTTTCTATAGACATCAGATGCAAAAATGTCTATAGAAAACAACGGATCCTGCGCTATACTTTTTATAGTAAGTAGTTACTATAATTTTGCATCATGTGAGAAAGAAGGTGAGCATATGAACAGCTCGGAAAAATTCCGCGAAAAAATCACAAAAGTGATTTATGCCGCAGTGGCCAAGACCATGAATGTGGATGTGAACACTCTTACGGATGAGACTCAGCCAATCGCCGACCTCGGTGCAAAATCAGTCAATTTTGTCCATATTGTCAGTGCTATTGAAGATGAGTCGGGGCTTGAAGTTCCGTTTATGCAGCTTCGCCGACAAAAGACCATTGCGGAAATGATCAATTTTGCGGTGGAGCTTTATGAAAATTAAGGAGGTATTTGCAATGGCCCAAAAAGAAAAAATCAAGATCCATGAAAAATTTAACAACGGAGGAGAGTGCGACGTCATCTATCGTCCATCTCCAGATCCTGTGGATCCAATGAAACTCACCTTGGACGGTTTGGGTTTCTATCCGCCGCTGAACCAGCGCACCTATATAGAGGACGATCTGCAGATCGATCAGGATGTCGCTATTAAGATGCGCGACGGCGTGACGCTCTATGCGGATATCTACCGTCCAAAAAACCAGCTCAAGGATCTTCCGGCAATTATTTCATGGTGCTTCTATGGAAAGCGGCCCGGAGACAGTCCGAAGAACTGGCAGATCTTTGGCGTCCCGCCGGAGACCGTTTCGAGAATGACCAAGTTTGAAGGTCCGGACCCTGACTACTGGTGCAAAGAGGGATATGCCGTTATCAATGTGGACACCAGAGGAGCCGGAAACTCCGAAGGGAACCTTATCGTTTGGGGCGAACAGGACGGCCGCGACGGATATGATACGATTGAGTGGATTGCGGCGCAGACGTGGAGCAACGGGAAAGTTTCCATTATGGGCAACTCGGGTCTCTGCATGTGCCAGTGGTGGATTGCCGCCGAACAGCCGCCGCATTTGACCTGCCTTGCCGCATGGGAAGGCACTTCCGACCTTTACCGGGAATTTGTCTGCGAAGGCGGCATACCTGCTCCGGGCTTTAACAATTTCGTCATGAGCGATGCGAGGGGCCCCGGCTACATTGAGGATTATGTCGGAATGCTCAAGGAATATCCGCTGATGAATGCCTACTGGGAGTCGAAGATTCCGGATCTTGAAAAAATCACGATTCCCGCATACTGCACGGCCGGATGGAGCCATCTGCATCTCCGTGGAGCGATCAACGGCTTCCGCAAGATTCGTTCTCCGAAGAAATGGCTGCGCGTACACCGCGACTTCGAGTGGCCGGATACCTATTCATGGTGGAATCTGGAGGACCTCAAACGGTTCTATGACAGATACCTCAAGGGAATTCACAACGGCTGGGAGATGACGCCGAAAGTCAGAATCGAAGTCATGGATGCCTATGATTATGATTATCAGGTCAATCGTCCGGAAAAAGAGTTCCCGCTCAAGAGAACCCAGTATAAGAAATTGTATCTGAACGCGGAACAGAACGGTCTTCAGTGGGAACCTGCCGCCGTTGAAACGAAGACTTCCTACGACGGAAACACCGGAGAAGCGGTGTTTGATATTACGTTCAATGAAGAGACGGAAATCACCGGTTATATGAAACTTCATGCATGGGTCGAAGCCGACGGAAACGACGACATGGATATGTTCCTGACCGTGCTCAAATTGGACGCCGCAGGGAACTGGATTCCGACGAGCGTGCTCGGGGAACCGCATCCGGGCGCATGGGGCAAGATCCGTGTTTCCCATCGGGAACTCGATGAAGACCTTTCGACCGATTTTCAGCCCGTTATGGCGCATCGCCGTGAACTAAAACTGTCGAAAGGAGAAATTGTTCCGATTGATGTGGAGTTTTATCCCCACAGCCGTATGTGGCACAAGGGCGAGCAGCTCCGTCTTCGCTTCGCCGGACGCTATATCCGCGAGGGATGGTTCGAGCCGTTCTCTTGGGAGACCAACAACAAAGGAAATCATATCATCCACACCGGTGGAAAATATGACTCCTATCTTCAGATCCCGGTCATTCCACCCAAGTATGTTTCCGGGGACTATATTTATCGCTGATCCGTTATTGACTTCATAGAAAAACTCCAGTAAAAGAAGACGCACGGCATATTTTGCAGTGCGCCTTCTTTTTGTCAGATATTATTGAGCAACGAAGCCGTCGAATGGACATCGGATAAAGTCGATGGTTCAATCGACACGATTGAGCCGTTTATCGCTTCGCTATGAAATGCTTTTCCGCCGCTTCCGTTACACTGTCCAGCACGAAATCCGTACCGTGGTTCGCCGCGGCGTCCCTATCTATGTATTAGAAAAAACACTGCCGTCTTCCATGGAAGATGGTAGTCTCACCGATTGACTTTGAGCACCATGGATTGGCCGTTGCCGAAAAGGAAGGGCCGGAAAGGGGCGCGGACATACTTCTGTTTTGGCGGCGTAAGCCATCGGAGACACTGATGATGAAATACACCATCGGGAAAGCGCCGATGAGCACGAAGACGATGGAGCCTATTGTTAAAACGCCGTAAAAAAGCTGATTCGTTCCGGTTTCAGGGTCGATTTCCACCATTGTGTCGAACAGAGGAAGCATGATACCGGTATTCTGTTGGAAGACCGCTATGGTGATGGCAACAACTGAGCCGCGGCCTCATTTCTGCCGGATACGAGAAATTCGCCGTTGATCAGGACGATAACCCCACCCAAATGATCGGCAAACCAAAAGAAATGTACTCGTATGATACTTCTTCATGGAAACGTACCGGATGGTTTCCAAAGAAAGATCCAAGAATGGTGTAAGACAGCCGTGCCGTATGAAATCGGATTCAGACGATCCTTTCGCCTAAAAAATTTCCTCCCTAAAAATAGGGAGGGAATTTCGATGCTTTTTATTTGGTTCTGAAAATCGGTTTGCCGTTGAGCATATTGAGCCACATATCCATACGAGGATCAAGCCACAGATGCTGGAGACGAGCGATCTTCGCGCCGTACCAGTTCATGTAGTCGAAAGCCACGTCGGAGTTGATGGCCTGCTGCAGTGCCCAGTAAGCCCACTTGATGTCGCCGATGATCTTGTAGAGTTTCATCTTCGCGAAGCCCATCTCGTCGTAGTTTCCGCCGTGATAGATCTTGCAGAGCTCGACATCCATGGCCTCGGTGAAATAGTTGACCGTGGAGAGAAGACCGATGTCATAGTACGGATCGTTCATGGACGCATATTCGTAATCGATGATCTTCAGATCGTCTTTCTCTTCGTTATACATCAGGTTGTTCGTCCAGAAGTCGTTGTGGCAGGGTTTCAGGACCATTCCGTTGTTGTTGAAGGCATCCTCGGTGGTATGGAGGATGTATTCCATTTTGTCGTGCCACGGCGGGAGATAGCTGCCCTGTTTGGCTCTGTCGATCATGTCCCAAGCCTGCTCAAAGACGTTCTGAGTCAGCGGAAGGGTTTTCCTTTGCCACCGTATGCCTTTTGAGAAAAGCCGCAGAACGAAAGGCACAGCGTACCCCGTTCAAACGCCATATCCCAAAAGATTCCTCATCGTGAGGGGAGCTTAACCAAGCGGCCGGCAAGCCGGACAGGCTCTGCCGAAGATAGGAGCTTGGCTGTCAAACGCCTGAAAAAACATTTGAGGCGTTTTCAGACTGCATGTTCATTGCCTGAACAGCAATCTCTTCCGTCGCCGCCAAGAAATCGGTTCCGCTTCGCTTGCGGGATTCCTGATGGCTCCGGCCGGACCCTCCGGACGATCCTTGAGTTTCGCCGGGGCCGGATTTTCTTCTGCCTTCGGATCCGACTTGTTGTTACCGGCGCCTTCGTCTATGACGGCGACGCTTGTCGGGTCCTGCCGCAAAAAGCGGCTTTGTCTTTATTCATAGACAGCGCCTGTTCCGGTGCTGTCCTCGCTGAGAAGTCGTCTAAGATGATAAGAAACAAATTTCCGGGAAAGCTGTCGCGAGCACCTGCCGACAGATCGCTTAAAAAAGGAATCATCGGCTTAAATCCGAAAGACGTGCTCATAATATATCCAATTTTGGATCTATATACTCCATCTTGAATACGTGCTCAATTTTGAGCCCCTTGGTGAGAGACGGGATATATTTGACGGAAAAGCCGTCAAATATAATGTGTCCTATAGAAAGAAGATCGTCGCCAGTTCCCGTTGTTTTTGGGCCGTCCCCGACAGAAAAGCAATTTTATCGATGCTTGTTGGAGACTTCCTGAGACAAACTTTATCCCTTTGTGCTGCACAAATGTCAATACCCTTTTCGGAATAATTTTTTCTTGTTGGGATTGAGCATCCGCCGCCGTCCGAAAGGAGGCGAGGCAAGGCTCCTTTTGCATCATCGGAATCATTCCGGAATACGGCCCGCTCCGAGAGAGCATGAGAAAGGCCGGCGTCTTTTTTAGGCGCCGGCCTTTCTTTCTCTCAAGTCCCGTCGGGACGGCGATATTCTGTCTCCGACAGGGCTTTGCATTTTTCTTATTTGGTTGTCTTGAACTGCCGGCCATAAGGATCCTTTTGCCGCTCTTCGGCGATCCGGAACGTATGCCGTCGGACGGGAAAAATCCCTCTTTTGCTTTTGCGGCGAGCCTGTCCGTACAGCAAAGATCATGGAAAAGACGATATGTTACATCGTTCCTTTCCATCGCTGAAACAGGAAGAAAAGTCAGCCTTTATTCCGGGGTGACGGGTATCTGTATTTCCAAAAGGGTCTCGCTGCGGTCGCCGGTCAGGGTCACGTCGATCTTATATATCTGATAGATATATCCCTTAATTTTTAAATGGTTATCCACCAGATATTCTTTGGCTTTTTCAAAGCACGGGTCATATTTTTCAAGCCGGCCGCCGTGGTAAGCCACGCACAGATAATCTCCGGCAGGGACACTGCGCATATATTCCGACTTTACTTTTACCGCATCCTTATCCACAAACAGCATTGGTATCGCATGGATGTAGTTTTCGTTCTTTTCCAGCAGTTCTTCTCCCGCGTACACGCCGACGCAGTCCGTGGCGAGGATCGGCGCGATTTCGTTCAGATACCATTCCAGCTTTGTCAGTGCGTACACGTGCTCCTTCGGGCCTCCGGCCGGCTCTCCGAAGGTGATAATATGTCTTTCCGGGAAATACCGCATGCATGGATGCTCGATTTCCTTGAGCGACGTGAGCTCTCCGAGGAATGAAAGCTTCCGCGCGATGGTATGGCACAGGAACAGCTTTCTCTCAATATCGGCCTGTAATTTTGAGTAATATTCGGAGAAGATCCGGATGGATTTCCGCAGATTGCAGTCTTTAAAATAATCCTTGACTTCTTCCACGGACATACCGAGTTCCCGGAGCTCTCGGATGACGCCGAGTTTTTCACTTTGGCGGACCGAATAATATCGGTATCTTGTCTCGGGATCAATATATTCGGGCTTAAGGAGGTTGATCCTATCATAGTACCGCAGGGTCTCGCTGGAAACTTTTCTGAGTTTTGCCAGCTCCGTAATCGACAAATAATCGTCGTTCACACAGATCACCGTCCTTCCTCCTCATTATATCCTTTTTCGGTCCAAAAAGCATGCTGTAAAAACGCCAATTTTCCTCCCGCAAGATTATGCAATGTATCTGAAAAAAATTGAGTTGACATTTGTCTAACACAAAGGAGTATCATGTGCTTACACGAGCGGAGATCTCAAAAATCAACAGATAGGAGCACATCAGTATGGACAATGAATCGGTAAAAAATTTTTGGAGCATCCTCAAAGCCGATGAGATCGGTGATTTTATGGACCTGCTGAATCTGGCGGAAAAAATTCTTAAAAGAAAGGTCGCCAATATCGAGATCTTGGCAGGGGGCCTTACCAATAAGAGTTTTAAGGTTGTATTCGAGGATGGCTTAACGGTTGCTATGAGAATTGCCGGCAGAGGCACCGGCGAGTACATTAGCCGTCAGGCGGAAAAGCACAACAGCACCATGGCCGCCGGTATGGGCATCGCCCCGGAAGTATATTACTTTGACCCCGATACCGGTTCGCAGCTTGTCGAATTCGTAAAACTGCCGACCCTGCACATTGAGGATTTCCAGAAGAATCCGGACGTGCTCAAGAATTCGGCGCAGATCATGAACACCCTCCATTCGAGCGGTATCAAGTTCCTCGGAGCTTTCGATCCTGTTGCCGGCATTGAAGATTATGTAACTATCCTGAAACAAAAGAAATTTGAAGACCGCTATGAGGGCTGGGACAGCATTTACAAAACCGTGCTCCGCGTCCGCGATGCATATGCGAAGAATCCTCCGGCTCTTACTCCGTGCCACAACGATACGCTTGCCGAGAACTTCATGTATGACGGTAAAACCATGAAACTGATCGACTGGGAATACGGCGGCATGGGCGATCCTTATTATGATGCCAGCGGCATCTTCACCGAAAACCTTTTGAGCGATGAAGCCGGCGAGATCTTCATGCGTGCCTATTTCGGCGGCGAGCCGACCGATGAGCAGCGGGCGCGTATCCTGGTCAGCGAATTCCTCTATTGCACCTATTGGTCCGTATGGTCTCTGGTTCAGATCGCAAACGGCAAAGATCGTGACCTTTATTGGCAGTATGGTCTGGATCGCGCCATTCTGGGCAAAGAGTACATGAGCAACCCGAACTTCGAGCGTTATCTGAAACTGATTGGCTGATTCTCCGCAACAGAATGACTTCTTTTCTCAAACTATATAAATAGGCCGCGTTGGGCGGCATCTCCATTGACTGACCTGATTGGTTGTCCTACCGCAACAGGACGGCCACTCGTCTCAAACTATATTCATGGATCAGGGCGGTTGCCGTATAAGCGGTGGCCGCCCTGATCCATAAAAATATGGCCGGGAAGGGCATGTGCCGTCATAGCATATCGATTCGGAACCCATTTTATAAAAGGAGTCATGGATATGAGCTATGTCAATATGAGAAGCCTGCTTTTGAAGGCAAGAGCGGACGGATATGCGGTCGGCGCGTTCAACATTGTCAATTATCTGACGGCACAGGCCGCCATACAAAAGGCTGTGGAACTGTCCTCCCCGATCATTCTCCAGACCTCCGTTTCCACGGTCAGACAGATCGGGCCCGAGAAACTGATCTCTTTTCTCCGGGCGCTTGCGGAGGAGACTCCGATCCCGGTTGCCGTCCATCTTGATCACTGCACGGATCCGGAGTACGTCGTCAAGTGCCTTGATCTCGGCTGGTCCTCGGTCATGATCGATCTCTCTCAGGCGCCGTTCGAGAGAAATCTCGCCGAGACCATGCGGATCGTGGAATATGCGGAGCAGAAAAACGCGACCGTGGAGGGCGAGCTGGGCGCCATCATCGGGGTCGAGGACGACATCAGGGCGGGGGAATCCGTATTGGCCGACCCTGGAAAATCCCTCGAATATGTCGTTAAAACCGGGGTGGATGCCTTTGCTCCCGCCATAGGAACGGCCCACGGGCTTTACAAAGGCGAGCCGAAACTCGATTATGACCTTTTTAAAAAGCTTTCCTCCGAAATTCCCTGCCCGCTTGTCGTTCATGGGGGAACGGGACTCCGACCCGAGGTGTTCCGCCGTCTGATCGATCTGGGCGCCTCCAAGATCAACGTCTCCACCGCCGTCAAAATTTCGTACTGTCAGGGCATGCTCGCCTATATGAGCGAACATCCCGATGAGAACAATCCGCTGAAACTCGACAGCTATGTGATGGAACGGACGAAGGCGTGCGTGGAGGAACATATCCGTATGTTCGGTTCCGCCGGGAGGGCTGCGAATTGAACAAACCGAATTATCCCGTCGACCTGCATACGCATACGGTCCGCTCAGACGGCAACGACACAGTACAGGAACTGATCGACAACGCCTCCGGGGCCGGAATGAGAGCGATCGCCCTGACGGATCACGATACGCGCCCTCCTGAGACGATCACAATCGAGAACGGAAGCTTAATTTCGCCGATCGACTATGCGCGGTCAAAAGGGCTGATCTTCATTCCGGGCATCGAGTATTCGTGCGACACGAACGTGGACGACGTCCATATCGTGGGGTTGGGCTGCGACTTTCACGATCCTGCGATCGCAAAGACGGAGAAGGACGCCGAACGGAGCAAGATGCAGGGGTACAAAAGGCTCACCGAAATCCTCTGCGAAAACGGCATCCATGTCGGCTGGGACGACGTCCTCAACGGAACAACACCGCCCAGAAAGCCTGAAGAGGTTCAGAGAAAACATATTTTTGAGGCCATGGCACAAAAGGGCTATGCGGCGTCATGGGATCAGGCAAAGATCATGGTGCGGGACAATCCGGTTTTTAACGTCAGGCGGGAGAAAATCGATCCGCTGGAGGCCGTCCGCGTCATCCATGCGGCCGGCGGAGTAGCGATTCTGGCCCATCCGCACCTGATCGATGAGCAGGTCCCCTATAAAGACCGGCAAGTATCCCGATATGAATACATCGAAAAGCTGATCGCCGCCGGTTTGGACGGCATCGAGGCGTGCTATCCATATGAAAAGACAAGCTATAAAGGAAAGCTGTCGCGCTTCGAGATTGAGCGGGAAATCAAAAACCGGTACAGCGGTCGGCTGGCCGTCATCTCCGGCGGTTCCGACTACCACGACGACGGGGAAAAAGGCGTTCGCGACCCCAGATTCATCGGCGAATGCGGCATTTCATGGGAGTATTTTATAAACAATCCCCTTCTGAAGCGTTTCGTATAAAACTTTTCGCCGCGCGCCCGGCAAAAAACGGGAAGGCCGGCCGCATTTCCGGGGAAACGCCGGCGACCCCTGAATTCTTGGCAGAAGTCGATTTTATTATATCAAAGAAGCCTTGTGTTGTCCGGCGAAAAGCTGCTCAGCATAAGGCTTTTTTAGCCTGAAATATAAAACGGCCTGTTCGGTGTCTCTTGAAGGCTTTCGATCATTACACTTTTTGCCGGAACCCGGCAAAAAACGCTTGCGATCCTCTTTTAGAACAAACGCGCTCCGCCGTCTGAACGGGGGATCTTACTTCGACAAATTTTACCGGACCGGCTTGACTTCCGAATGCCGGTCTGCTATAATGCGACCGTAAAAACAAATCGGTCATACGGTGACGGGAGGTGAAACATATGGCGGTGGCGTTTTCGGAACAGGAGAGGCAGACGATCCTCAAAAGCCTCAAGGAGACGGCGCGTCAGTGTGCCCTCAGTCTCGGCGTTCATAAAACATCGGTGGATCAGCTGGCGCGGGCGGCGAATATTTCCAAAGGAGCCTTTTATAAATTTTATGCCTCCAAGGAAATGCTGTTTCTGGAAGTCCTCGAGGATATGCATACGGAGGTCTATGAAGTTTCCTTTCGGATTCTGGAGCAGAACTGTGGCCTGTCCGACGCCGCGCGCGTTGCGGAGGCGGTGTTGGCCGCCTGTCGGGCCATGGAGCAGACCGGCATGATGGACTTTATGGAACGGGACGTCCCCTGCATTCTGCGAAAAATCCCCCGGGAG
>Ga0116162_10000954_pt1 | contig 19601 bp, 13 predicted proteins | sample AD_UKC105_MetaG_FD_89875 | JGI IMG/M metagenome (GOLD analysis project Ga0116162, IMG submission 89875) | Active sludge microbial communities of municipal wastewater-treating anaerobic digesters from Hong Kong - AD_UKC105_MetaG | ecosystem: Engineered > Bioreactor > Anaerobic > Digestate... | reverse complement strand
TCGCGGAAACGGAGTCGGTGTCCACAAGCAGGATTGCACGAATATTGCAAATATCGTGAAGAATTCTACGGCATCCGCGAAGGCGGCAGAGCGAGCATCACGCTTGATTGATGTCTATTGGGATAATGAAGCGCATCCGAATGCCCTCTATCCTGTCGAGTTTACGGTAATTGCGCATGACCGACGTCATTTGCTTGCCGAAATATCGAATGCCATAGCCGAAGAAAAGATTTCGATTTGTAGCGCACAAATGCAAGCAGCAAAGGATATCACGGCGCGATTTACGATGACAATTGAGGTCAAGAATCAAGCACAATATGATCGCGTACTTGGACGTATTAAGGCGATTCGAGACGTTATTGAAGTGCGAAAGGGAACATGACCTAAGCTCACACGGGATCGGATGGCTTCCAAGCACATAAGCCCGAGTGGGTGCATCAAGACTGATAAAGAGAAGAAAAGGGACGTCGAGTGACGTCCCTTCTTTTTGTGAGTGATATATCGCTTTGAATTAGACTTCCGAAATGGATATCAGTACGAGCGGACGACGTTTTGTTTGCTCGAAAAGCATGCTTTTTAATGCGTCGCGGAGTTGATTTGATTCCACACAGGAACGGATGGTTTTGTTCTGTCCTTTGCATTTGTTTAAGAACTTATTGAGCTTCTCAGAGCATTCGCGTTGAATGATACCCGCTTCGGCGTCGTATAAGAAGCCAATAGATTGAATGACCGGTGAGCAAAGCAATTGACCATTTTTCTTTGAAATCGTGAGTGAAACAGAGACGACACCGTCTTCGGCGAGGAGTCGGCGGTCGCGAAGGACTCGGTTGTCTGCGTCACCAACGCCGGAACCGTCAATCAATACTGCTGATGCAGGGACGAAGCCGTTCATGCGTGCGAGATCTTGATTGACCTCCAGAATGTCACCGTTATTCAGTATGAAAGTATCCTCTTCCTTGGCACCCATGGATTGCGCAAGCTCTACATGACGGAATAGCATACGATATTCACCATGGCAAGGCACGAAATACCTTGGTTTAATTAACTGGTATATCAATGTGAGTTCGTTTCGGTAGGCGTGGCCAGATACGTGAACATCTGCTAGGGATTCGTAAATGACATGTGCACCGCGCTTGAAAAGTTCGTTAATAACACGGTAAATCGGTTTTTCATTACCTGGAATTGGGTGAGCCGACAAGATGACGGTATCGCCCTCATGAATGTCGACGACGCGGTGGGAAGCAAAAGCCATTCGGGAAAGCGCAGACATTGGCTCAGCCTGGCTACCAGTCGTTAGAAGGACAATTTCTTCCGGTTTGTACTTATCGATATCATTTATGTCGATGAGCGTCGATGGATTCATGTTAATATAGCCCAATGAGTTTGCAACGGAGAAGACGTTTAACATGCTTCGTCCACTTAATGCAACCTTGCGATTATATTTTTCTGCGGCGGTGAAAATCTGTTGCATACGATGTACGTGGCTGGAGAACGTCGCGACAATAATGCGGCCTTTCGTATTCTGAAAAATACGTTGAAATGACTCGCCGACATGTATTTCGGAAGGTGAAGAACCTGGAATCTCGACATTTGTACTCTCGGAAAGGAGAAGCAAAACGCCTTTTTTTCCGTATTCAGCCAAACGTTGGAGGTCAATCGGTTCACCATTAATTGGAGTATAGTCAATCTTAAAGTCACCAGTGTGGACGATGTTTCCGACCGGTGTTTGAATACCGAATGCAAATGCGTCGGCGATACTGTGGTTGACGCGTATAAATTCGACGGCGAAGGAGGCACAGCATTTGATTACGTCACCTGACTTGCAATGTACCAGCTCAATACCCTTCGTTCCGAGTCCTTTGTCGACCAGCTTGTGGCGGGCGAGCTCAATGGTGAGCTTGCCACCATAGATGGGGCATTTGAGGTCACGCATCAGATAAGGGAGCGATCCGATATGATCTTCATGTCCGTGGGTCAAGAAGATACCGCGGACACGTGTCTTGTTTTGAATCACATAGGTGTAATCTTGAATAACGGCATCAACACCCGGCATATTCTCTTCCGGAAAGGCCATACCGACATCGATAATGATTATGTCATTGCCATATTCCAAGAGTGTCATATTCTTGCCGATTTCTTGCATACCACCCAATGGAATCACACGTAAAAAAGGCTTGTTGGAGCGCTTTTGCTTCTTGCTTTCTGATTTTGGAGCGAGAGCGCTTTTCTTGGTCTCTGCTGGTGCGATAGGGGAAAAGTTATTGTGCTTTTTCTTGTCGGAAGAGGATAACTCACGGTTCGGTTTCTGCTTTGGCTGTGTTGTTGTAGGGAAGCTACTTTGCTTCTTCTTTGAAGAAGTTGTCGCTTTCTCATTTGACGGTGTAATGATGATGCTTGGTTTTTTTGCGGTTTTCGTGAGCTTCACAGTATTGTGGTAGGGTGAAGCAGAGAACGATTTTGAATCATCCTCAAAATGTTTCTTTTCTTGTGTCATGTTCCATCCTTCTGAGTTGCTGAGAATAAGCAGAAAATTCGCTTGAAAAGCGCGTGATTTCGAGACTCATGTCTGGCAATTCTTTTCGTTTTAGTTGACTATGTATACTTTTACACCGTTAAGGGTCGGATGAGATCCGCTCTCACCATCAGCGGCGTAGATATCAATGATGTTTCCAACAACCGCAGATCCTGTGTCTTGGACGGTATAGTATCCGTCACCACCAAGAGGATCGTTCTCAATATATATGACCGTTCCGCATGGAAGGACATCCCAATCGGCAGCGATGGTCGTTCCTTCGACGCAGGTAGCACCGGAAGCGGTTGTTGTACTTCCGTTTTGCGGGCCATAGAATGTTACTTTAAACTCGCCAACTAATGTCTTTGATCCCGGAACTGGTGTGGGTGTGGGCGTTGGACGAGGTGTTGGTGTCGGTGTTGACGGCACGCGAGTTGGTGTAGGTGTTGGTGTCGCAGGTGGTGTTGCCGAGCAAAGCGATGCATACACATAGGTATCTCTCACGGTGCGGTACCAGCCGTTTGCCGTTACGGCTACGACGTCAATTGCATCACCGCGCTGGAGCTCTCTCGTTATTGGATATTCGGTGCCTGGGCCAGAGCGAACATTTACCTTACCGGTGACATAATATGTCGCTTCCAAGGGTGTCTCGGCTACTGTTGGAACCGGAGAAGGCGTTGCTGTCGGTGTCGTCGTGGAATCGGAAGGATTTGTTGTTAATGCGTCGACATCGGTCGGATTCGTAGATGGTGAAATTACGGATTGGTCTGTCACATCGGATGCTGTAGGATTACTACCAGAAATATCCGCATTACCACGATCTTCGAGTGACGGGATTGTGTCCGCAGCATTGATATCGACTAAAGAAGAGGATGGCTCCGTAATCACTTCGGATTCATCATCGTCTCGAGAAGAGTGTTGACTTGATGAAAGAAGGGCATCGGTACCAATGACGCAAATGAATGCCATAATGACAAGCAAACCGATGCGAATCGCTACCTGGAGACGTTCGTTCGAGTGCGTGTTGTTTTTCGGTAATCCGATAAACTTCATACGATCCTTTCTTTACTCTCTCTCGTAATGAGATACTTTAACAACTATCATAAATCAAAGGCAGATTGCCCATAATTACGTATATTATAGCATAAAGTGCTTTGAAGGGCAAAAACGCCGAAATGGCAGGCGTTTTATGTTGAGCTTACGAGAGAAAGAATACGAGAGATCAGGAGATGCTACCGCGTATAGAGTCAACGGTGACACTGGTTCCGTCCTTCAAGAAACGTGTGGCATTCACGCAAGAGAGAACGGCCGGAATGTCAAGAGCCAAGGCTACCGTTGCGGCGTGACTTGTCGGATCATCGTCCTCTACTACGATGGCATGTGCATGTTTGATGAGTGGCATCATGTTGTTGTTCGTGTAGGGCGCGACGAGAATCATGTTATCCTCGGGCATGTCACCAAGGTTATCGAGATGCTCAGGATCCTTCACGATAAATACTGTTCCGGAGACCTGTGCGCCTTGTGTGTCTGCCGTAGGCTGACCATTACCGTGAACGATGGATTTACCGATGGCCTGGACTTTGATTGTGTTGGTTGTACCGCTCATTCCGACGGGTGTTCCACCAGTCATGACGATAAGGTCGCCGTCAAAAAGGAAACCGCAAATCTTCGCGGCCTGAATGCCAACGTCAAACATCTCGTCAGTGGTTTCGACTTCTTTAACGAGAATCGGGCATACACCCCAGCTTAAATTGAGCTGACGTTGGACACGCGGATACACGGTCGTTGCCACAATCGGGCAGGCTGGGCGAAAGCGTGAAATAAGCTTTGCTGTACGGCCGGCATGTGTTACGGTGACAATGGCTTTGGCGTGAATATCCATGGCTGTTGTGCATGTTGCGTGACTGATTGCGTTCGCAATGGAGGGCATCATGGAGGGCTTTGCCTTCGTAAAGTTTTTCCAGTATTCGATGGATTCTTCAGTCTGTTGGGCTATTTCAACCATCATTTTCAATGATTCAATCGGATACTTACCGTTGGCGGTTTCGCCCGAGAGCATGACGGCAGATGTACCGTCGAAGATGGCATTCGCGACGTCAGATACTTCCGCACGAGTCGGACGAGGATTTCGAATCATCGAGTCGAGCATTTGCGTCGCGGTGATGGAAATCTTTCCAGCGGAATGGCATTGCTGAATGCATCGTTTTTGAATAATTGGAACATTTGCGGCAGGAATCTCGACACCTAAGTCACCACGGGCGACCATGATACCGTCGGATACTTTTAATATATCCTCAAAGTTGAGAATACCTTCATTATTTTCGATTTTGGCGATAATGGCGATACCGTGATCACCCTGTTGCTCAAGAATATGGCGTATTTCCTGTACGTCTCTGGCCTTGCGGACGAAAGAGGCGGCGATGAAATCAAATTCGTTTTTTACGGCAAAAGCGATGTCTTCGCGGTCTTTTTGCGTCATGGACGGAAGACCGATTTCGACATCTGGAACATTGATGCTTTTCTTGGTAGAAACAGGGCCACCATTGCTTACTTTACAATAGATATCGTGCTTAGCGATTTTCTTGACGACTAGCTCGATGAGACCGTCATCGATGAGAATGCGTGAGCCGATTTTCACATCTTGATATAAGCCCTTATAGGAGACGGAGAACTCGTCCTTCGTTCCGAGGATATCTTGTTCGCGAATAACTACATCCTGGCCTTCTACAAAAACGACCTTTCCGTCGGCGAACTCGCCTGTACGAATCTCGGGGCCTTTTGTGTCTAAAAGAAGAGCAATAGGAAGATGAAGCTCCTCGCGAATCTTCTTTACGCGGTCAATCCGCTTTTGGTGTTCTTCATATGAACCGTGGGAAAAATTGAGTCGCGCGACATTCATGCCGGCGAGCATAAGGTTACGAATGACTTCGTCTGAATCGGCAGCAGGGCCGAGGGTACAAATAATCTTGGTCTTTCTCATACACATAAACAATTACCTTCTTGTCTACTGCATCCCCATGATGCAGAAAAAATACACTTTTCAAAACGCATCATACAGTATCACATTTTTGCTGCGAAATACAATAGTTTGAAGATAAAAGTATTATGGCAAATCAGGCGTTTGCTTGTAAAAATTCCCTAGTACGAGGGTTCTTCGGGTGATTGATTATTTCGTCAGCAGTTCCTTCCTCGACGATTACACCGCGGTCCATAAAAATGATGCGATCGGCGACGTCACGAGCAAAGCTCATCTCGTGGGTGACGATAACCATCGTCATTTTCTCTTCGGCCAATTGACGAATGACCTTCAGGATTTCTTTGGTGAGCTCCGGATCAAGAGCGCTTGTCGGTTCATCAAAGAAAAGAATATCCGGATTCGCGGCAAGGGCTCGGGCGATACTGACACGCTGCTGTTGTCCACCGGAGAGATTGCACGGATAGGCATCGGCTTTATCCGTAAGTCCGGTTTTGAGAAGAAGAGTATCAGCGACCTTATCTGCGTCTTCCTTCGACATTTTATGGACATGAATGAGCGCGTCGGTGATGTTATGTCGCACGCTGAAATGCGGGAAAAGATTGAAGGACTGGAAAACGAGGCCGAATTTACTTCGAATATCGACCAGCTCATGCTTGCTCGCATAATGGGTGACACCATTTTCATCTGTCGTTACTAAAGTTTTGCCACCAATCGTAATCGAGCCGCTATCAATTTTTTCGAGTGTGGTTGCGCAACGGAGTAATGTGGATTTACCGCCACCGGATGACCCGATGATTGCAACAACTTCGCCTTTGCCAACGGATAATGAGATGCCGTTAAGTACGCATAAGCCGTCGAAGGATTTCGTAATATTGTTTATTTCCAATACGTTCATGATTGATTCTCCTCTATCGTAAATGCGATGTGACCGATGAAAGCCACGTCATGAATGTGATGTATTAGGGTTAAGAATAGTAACTCAATTTCTTTTCGATACGTGTCATGATTATTTCGATGACACCATTCACGACATAGTAGAAAATACCGGCGACAATAAACGGAGTGACGGAAACCTGTACGGAAGCAAGCGTTTTTGCCGCCATAAACATCTCCGCGACGGCCAGAATCTGGGCGAGAGAAGTATCCTTCACCAAGGTGATAATCTCGTTTGTCATGGCTGGGAGCACACGCTTTATGACTTGCGGAAGAATGATGCGAAATGCGGTTTGTGCCTTGGAATAACCGAGTACCATGGCGGCTTCATACTGTCCCTTTGGCATGGACTGGATGCCGCTTCGAAAAATCTCGGCAAAGTAGGCGGCATAGTTAATGGAGAAGCCGATAATGGTCGCGACAAAGCGATAATCGAGATCACCAATGGCTAAATCACGAAGCGGTATTTTGAAAGCGTACCATGGAAGAAAATAGACCATGAGTAATTGAAGCATCAACGGTGTGCCGCGCATAAAGGAGATATAAAAGCGGACAATCGAGCGGATGATAAAGTTCTTGGACATGCGGCCTTTGGCAACCAATAAGCCGAGGGGTAATGAGAAAATAAGCGTCAGGGCGAAAACCGCCATGGTGCATTTGAGTCCGTTTCCTAATTGAAGGAAGATGGATGATAATTCAGACATAAGCTCCCTTTCCGAATGAAAAGAAAAGACGCGACTTCCAATCGTTGAAAATCGCGTCAATCCATTCAAATCATACACGTTGACGAATCATTCGTCCAACGAAAATGGCATTAGATTGTCGTGATGTCTTCTCCAAACCATTTTATCGAAATTTCAGCGAGTGTGCCATCGGCTTTCATATCTTCCAAAGCTTTTTGCACCTGATCACGGAGTTCTTCATTTCCAAGAAGGAAGCCGACACCGTATTCCTCGGAAGCTAGTGTTTCTTCAAGAATGATGAAGTCCGCACTTGCGGCATCGAGCTCATAGTAAGCAACGATTTCATCCATAACAATGGCATCAACGGCCTGGGATTCAAGCTCCATCATGGCATTGAGGTATGTATCAACAGTGACGAGATTACCGATGGAAGCGGAAAGCTCAACGTTTTCAGTAAGAGCATTCAGTCCGGACGATTCTTTTTGTACACAAATGGTTTTGCCTGCCAAATCAGCAAGCGATGTTATTCCAGAATCCGGATTTACAATAACGACTTGATTATTGGACATATATGGCGTGGTCCAAGTGTACGCATCTTCGCGTCCATTTATGGTGAAACCATTCCAAATGCAATCGATGTTCTTTGATGAAAGCTCTTTGTCTTTTCCGTCCCACGAAATTGGCTGAGCGACGAATTCCATATCCAAGCGCTTGGCAACTTCTTTTGCCAAATCAAGGTCAAATCCGACGTAATCACCATTTTCATCGACAAAACCCATCGGCGGGAACTCTTGGTCAAAACCGACGACAAATTGTTTTTTCTCGTCCTTCTTGGCACAACCAGCCATAGAAACCAAGAGCATGACCGAACACATGACCATCGCTAAAATCTTTTTCATAAGAAATCTCCTTTTTCTTATCTTTATTCTGAGGTTTTGTGCTTGCGCTACAAGCATTTTCGATTATAGTCCGTTAGCTTTCTTGAAGTAAAGTGATAATTCAATACATCATAAAAACATGTGAAAAAATCGGCAAGAAACAAATACGATGTACAGGTTTCAACTTTTCATGCGAAAAAGCAAGATGGAAACCGATGGCAAGCAATGAATAATGCACTATGGTTAAATTGTGGAATATGAATTCGAAATGATTTTCATTTTTGTATAGTTTATTTGCAGAAATCGGATGCATCTTGTTTTTTTTAGCGTTATTATGTTGATAGGCAGGGAAATACTTGTAATGATTACAATCTAGCGAGTTTTTTCGACCTTACAGCAGACGTTTCGGATCGTTTACCGGCTATGTTACCGGACGGTTTTGCAAATGGATCTGACTTTGCTTTTGCTCGAACAGGAGGGCTTAGAACATGTTTATTCCGGGAAAATGGAATGAAGACATTCACGTACGTGATTTTATCAATCGCAATTATACGCCATATGATGGTGACGAATCATTTTTAGCCCCTCCCACAGAAGCGACAAAGGCATTGTGGCAAGATGTCTTAAATCTTCGTAAACAAGAATCAGAAGCGGGTGGCGTCCTCGACATTGATGATAAAACAATTTCTACAATTATTTCCCATAAACCGGGATATATTGATCAAGATAAAGAACAGATTGTCGGTTTACAGACCGACGCACCTCTCAAACGTGCAATCATGCCATTCGGAGGTATTCGTATGGTACGTACCTCACTGGAGGCATACGACCATAAATTAGATCCGGAAGTGGAGCATGTTTTTCAATATCGCAAAACACATAATGAGGGTGTTTTCGACGCCTATACACCAGAGATGCAAAGAGTCCGTCATGCAGGATTGATTACCGGCTTGCCTGATGCATATGGACGTGGTCGCATTATCGGCGACTATCGTCGATTGCCCCTTTACGGCACGGCTTTCTTGATTGCATGCAAACGCAAAGCGAAGGATTCCTTCATTCCGGAGGTTCTGGATGCCGAAGCGATTCAAAGCCGCGAAGAAATATCCGAACAGGTGAAGGCGCTTAACGAGTTAACAAAAATGGCGGCGAGCTATGGTTTTGACATCAGCCGTGCCGCTCGTAATTTCCGCGAAGCCGTACAATGGCTCTATTTTGGATATTTGGGCTCTGTTAAGGAGCAAAACGGAGCGGCCATGTCACTTGGTCGCACATCGACTTTCCTCGACATATATGCGGAGGAGGATTTGAAAGCCGGCACAATCACAGAATCCGAAGTACAGGAAATCGTTGATCACTTCATAATGAAGCTTCGTATGGTACGATTCCTTCGCACACCGGCTTATGACGAGCTTTTCTCCGGTGACCCGACATGGATAACCGAATCTATCGGCGGCATCGGCGTCGACGGCCGTCACATGGTCACGAAGATGTCCTATCGTTTCCTTCATACATTAACGAACTTAGGACCAGCACCGGAGCCGAATCTCACTATCCTTTGGAGCCCGAAGCTTCCGGTCAACTTCAAAAAATATTGCACGAAGGTATCCATCGAGACATCTTCGATTCAATATGAAAATGATGATTTAATGCGTGAAAAGTTCGGTGACGACTATGCAATTGCCTGCTGTGTTTCCGCAATGCGTGTTGGAAAACAGATGCAATTTTTCGGCGCTCGTGCGAATCTCGCCAAAGCTCTTCTTTATTCTATCAATGGCGGTAAGGACGAGAAATCGGGCGATCAAGTAGGTCCGGTTCGTGAACCGATTACGAGCGAATACTTAAATTACGACGAGGTCATGGCTCGTTATGACGAGACACTCCAATGGCTGAGTAAGCTTTATATCAATACATTGAATGTTATTCACTACATGCACGATAAGTATTGCTACGAACGACTCGAAATGGCTCTCCATGATGAAAAAATTGTCCGCACCATGGCTTGTGGTATCGCTGGTCTATCCGTTGTTGCCGATAGCTTAAGTGCAATCAAGTATGCAAAGGTGCGCCCCATTCGTAATGAACAGGGCCTAGCCGTAGATTTTGAAATTGAAGGTGAATTTCCGCAATATGGCAATGATAATCCGAAGGTTGACAAAATTGCCGCTGAAATCGTCCGGAAGTTCATGAAGGAACTCTCAAAGCATAGATGCTACCGCGGTGCGAAGCCGACGCAGTCCATCTTAACCATTACTTCGAATGTAGTATATGGAAAGAAGACCGGATCAACACCCGACGGACGTAAGCTTGGAGAGCCTCTTGCACCGGGAGCGAACCCGATGCATGGTCGCGATCACAACGGCGCCATAGCCTCAATGCGTTCTGTGGCGAATTTACAGTACGACTATAGTGAAGATGGTATCTCCTATACATTCTCGATTCTGCCGGCTACATTAGGTAAGGAAAAGGAAGAACAGGAGACGAACCTGACAACGCTTCTGGATGGATATTTTACCGACGGAGGTCATCATATCAATGTCAATGTCATCCAAAGGAAGATTCTGCTTGATGCGATGTCACATCCGGAAAACTACCCGCAATTGACGATTCGTGTTTCTGGATATGCGGTACACTTTGTACAACTCACTCACGAACAACAGCTCGAAGTGGTTCGTCGTACTGTCCATGCTAAGCTCTGATTCTATCATTGGTTATATTCATTCGGTCGAAACCCTGGGCGCATTAGATGGCCCGGGGCTTCGCTATGTCCTTTTTTTACAAGGATGTCCTTTGCGCTGCCGCTTTTGCCATAACCCCGACACTTGGGCAACGGATTGTGGAAAACCGACTACCGTCGAAGAACAATTGACGAATATACTTCGTTATCAGAATTATCTTTCCGGAGGACTTACTATCTCGGGCGGAGAGCCGCTTCGCCAAGCAGAATTCACACTCGCGCTCACACGTGCAGCACATGAAAAAGGTATACATGTCGCAATAGATACATCGGGTGTTTTTGCCACCGGAATAGCGCTCGAGGCGGCGATGGAAGCAGATTTACTCCTACTCGACATAAAAGCTTTTTCTGATAGTAAAGCAAAAGACCTTACGGGATTTACTACGGAAAACGCACGACGCATACTGGCCGAGCGAGAAGCTGCGCATAAGCCCGTATGGATTCGCCATGTCATGGTACCGAATATTACGATTATGGAAAAAGACGATATGGGTTCGGATATCGCAAGCAAGGAAGCGTTTACTACTGTAAATCACGAGCTACTCGATGGCCTTGCTTGGCTTGCCACCTATGCTTGTGTCGAGCGCATCGACCTTTTACCTTTTCATAAAATGGGTGAGTATAAATACGAAGAGTCGGGAATTTCCTATTCATTGAAAAATACACCGGAACCCCGCGAAGAGTCGGTTGAATGGGCGGAGAGCTTATTGAAAACTATCATGGAAAATCGCGGACATTAAGTCGGGATTTTCGATCACACGAGAATTACATGCCATATACGGTAGAAATATAGTCGTATACCATCGACGAGATGGCTCCGATATTTTCCTGTGCTCTTGCACCATCACCGGTTTCCGTCATAACACAAAGCACGTAATCCTCTGTTGAGAATACGATGCCAACATCATTATTTGTGCCGTATGACGAATTAAATCCAATCTTGTGTGCAACTGACGTGCCTTGCGGGACTCCTGCAGGAACACCCCAAGAGTATTCTGTATTACAAAGATCATTAATCAGTGGCTCGTATGATGTCGGGTCGGCTTTGTAGAGGTTATAAAGCTCTTGTGCATAATATGCGAGGTCGATTGCACTTGTGCGATGTCGGCCACTTGAAGCGGCTCCAGTGTAATCGGTATATGATACCGACGTACGATAATCGACAACATGACTGATTGGCGCCATGTAATTTGTATTCACTGTATCAATACCACCTAATGCACGAAGTACCATATTCGTACCGCAGTTGTCACTTATTCGAATCGAGAGACCGGAAACTTCGGAAAGTGTATAGCTCGTGCCGTCTGCGGAATTTTGAATCGTACCAGTACCATACTCCAAATCACCATCCGGATATGGCGCCGCGTTATATGCAATCGTGTCCGATAGCGACAAAACACCGGCGGCGGCCTGCTTGTAGAGGTAAGTATTAAATGCCAATTTGATGGAACTCGCTGCGACCATGGGGGCGGTCTCATTGATCATGATGGTTTCCCCAGTAGTCAAATTGATATATGCAACGCTATAACGACCGGATTGAGACGAAAGAAATGTTGAAATATCCGATTCGAGCTGGATACGCATTTGTTCGCGTGTTGCAGCATCAACGACGGCGGTGGGGGCAGCGGGTGTCGTATCTGTCGGAACGTCACTCGGATTGACCACGCTACTGTCAGAAGATGAAGCCAGCGGAATCGAAGAAGATGCCACGGTTGCTTTCGTGTCAGATTTTCCGTTACCAACAAGAAGCATAATGCCAAACACGACAATACAAATCAGTGATACGGCACAAAGAAGAAGACAAACCATGGCGAATGTACGCTTGGCATTGTTATTACGTCTTCTTTTATTGGAGTAAATATTGTAATCGTTTGAACGACTGTTGTGTTTCATGTGATTTCCCTCTATATAAAGCTAAAAAACAACGATAAGTATCATTTTCAAGCGGACTTGCATGATTCGTTCATCATTATAGCATAGAAGAAAGGAGGAACTTATCACGCATCGTTTCGTTACCATTTCATTTCTGTGTCAAAAAATGATATGGAAATGCGTGAATATGTAAGCAGGTTCGACCTCGAAAGGAATACGTGAAAATGTATTCTGGTATTACAACAGTTTTCCGCTTCCTTCGCCCTTGGCTAAGGCCTGAATACGTTTTGTCAGAATCGGATGCGTAGAGATGAGGTTAGTGATAAAGACGAAGAATCCACGTACTTCATTGGCACATTCGAGATAGTCTTCGATATCAACCGCCTTATAAAGGTGTTTCCCCGCAGCGAATGTCATTATGGCTTCGATTCCGCTCGTTTTCGTGAGCTTTTGGGCAATGCGATCACAGCTGTATTCACGTGCACGCATGTAAGTAGTACTAATAATCGGTACATAGTTGGCAAATAGAATGCTCATGTAGATGCCGAAAGTGGCATGGCGTAGACGAATGTGTGCCATTTCATGTGCGATGACAAAATTAATGACATCCATATCGTGGTATTCGCGATATGCGATTTCAAAAAGGTCGACATTTATGGTGATGTATTGCTTACGAATGATGAAGGCTGAGAATGCATTCAAAACACCATTTTCCTGAATGACGTATGCGTTCGGGACCTTTTTTAATCCGAGTCGGGCGGAATACTCCTGAATCGTGTAATAAAGCTCCGGAAAGTTGTTTTTGGTGATTTTTACAGCACGGGCGCGATATTCGGCGTACATTGCATAGATGGTGAACGGTAAAATAATGAGTACACCGACGATGGTTCCGAGAAGAACAGGACCGTAATCGTCGATATCCTCGGTGATGCCGAGAAAAGAACCGACTAGGAGATCTCCGCTTTCTCCGGCGAGAATGGTAGAAACACCGCATGCAGAAAGTATGCAGCAAAAAATGATACTTAAAACGATTAGGACGTTGAGCACTACCATGACCGCATATAAAGGGAGTTCGGCCTTGTGACGGAAACGATTAATATCGTTTTGTGTGAAAAAATCACGATTTGGCTCGGTTTTCGGTTCTTTACTTCCTTCAAAAGGATGATCCAATCGCGGATCTCTCGTATACGCGGATGTTGGCGCGTTTTCCTGCTCGGATTTCAGTGCGGTTTCCGGTGCGGAAGGTGCATCTACGGAAACATCGCCATTTGTAGATGTTTCGGAAATAATTGGTTCATTACTATTGTTTTCCGAATGGAGAATATCTTCGGTATCGTTGTCCATGGTGAGCCCCCTGAAAAATGAAACTAATCTTAATTAAACTAACACAGAGAATCTTCTTTCGCAAGATAACTTGAAAATGGTATAATCAATTTATTATAGCTTATCGAGGTATGCATTATGAGCACTAGAGATAAACAAAAGAAGTCTCGTGATACCGAGCACGACGACTCCGTACTTCGTATCGCATTAATTTTTATCTTTGCCATCGTTCTATGGGTGGTTGTCAGCACCTCGATCATTTTTTCCGCGGTTCCAAATACGGAGATGGTCTTTCCAATTGTTATCGTAAAGGATATTGTCTTTTCTGTCGTAGTGGTTATTCTTGTCGCCGTTCGATGTGGTTCATCGCTCTATCAAGTACACCATCTCAGGAAGGGCACAGAAGAAGCTGGAAAACGTCTCGAGAATACAACACGTATTTTCCGCTCTATTATGGAAACCGCACCGGATATGCTCGTTTTTTCCATCGACAAAGATTATCACTTTCTGGCTTTCAATACGCGATACCAATATTCCATGCTTCGCATTTGGGGGAGCACCATCGATGTTGGGACAAATGCGCTGGATATTATTAAGGATGATGCCCAGAGACAAAAGGAGAAAGATGAATTTGATCGCGTTTTCTCCGGCGAATACTTCTCGACCATTCAAAATTATGGGGATCCCAATAAGAGCCCAATTTATTGGCAACGCCACTATGCTCCAGTCACCGATGATAAACGTGAGATTATCGGCTTGGTTTGCTATGTCATGAATGTTTCTCCATTAAAGCTCGCACAGGAAAAGAACCTCTTTCTAAGCTATCACGACCCACTTACAGGGCAATACAATCGCATGTTTTGTGACGATGCTTTTTCAAAAGCCAACCACGTCGAAGAGCTTCCGTATTCCATCATTATTGCCGACGTCAGTGGTCTTAAGCGCATCAATGAATCATTCGGCCGCAAAACGGGTGACCGCATATTAATTCGCCTCGGAGAAGTTCTTGCCGAAGCTGTCAAAGACGTTGGCACAGTGGCTCGCTGGGGCAGTGATGAATTCATTTGTATTTTGCCGCGTACAGAATCCGTCAATTGCGAAGCAATTGTTAACATCTGCAAATTGCGTCTCGCCTCGGAAGAAGTAGATTCGGTATTGCTCAAAGTTCGCTTTGGTTTTGCAACGAAAACATCCGTGTCATCGCCTATCACTTCACTTATTCATGAAGCAGAGGATATGTGCGCGAGATAAGCTTTACGCCTACGCGAAGCATAGTAAAAGCATTTACGAACGCATCATACTCACGTATTAATCATCTCTTCGCTTATTTTCATTGAATTGCTTCTGATGTTGCGATTACATTTCGTGCGACCTCGTCACCAATGTGTACTGGCCCAGTCACCTTGGTATGGTGAATCAATCGCATCATATCCATGATTTTGCTTTTTGGAATTTCTTCCTTGGTTTTTACGCTGATGCGCTTCCATGTACCATCAGAGAACCGAACGCGCATTGTAGAAGTGATGGTGCGCTTAGGGGCTGTCATTTCTTCAATGGCATACTTCTCACCGCGTGGACAGGCATTTCCTTCGACGACGTGAGGTTCGTTTTTTGTGACCTTCAAGGTGCATCCGCGTGGACAGGCGATGCAGGTGAGATAGCGATAGGTGTCACTTTCCTTGGTCGAATCGGGATTATATGGCACGTTCGGTTTTATGAAAGCAGCGCTTGTAACATTGTTACACGATGTGGGGACGAGACCCTTTACGTAGTCAGCGGCGGCTTTTCCGGTTTTAACAGCTTCCTTGGTTACGTTGTCTGCCAGATCATGAACATGAAGCACATTACCGCAGGCGAAAATACCTTCGATTGAAGTCTCGAAGGAAGGCGAAACCAAGGGCCCGCCGCTTTGCAAATCCATCGAGATGCCAGCGCGGCGCGAAAGCTCATTTTCAGGGATGAGACCGACAGACAAGAGTACGGTGTCACATGCCCACTCGTCTTCTGTACCAGGAATCGGGCGATAGTTTTCATCTACTCGAGATATAGTGACGCCTGAAACGCGTTTATCTCCATGAATGGCCGTGACTGTGGTCGAAAGCATAAGTGGGATATGGTAGTCGTTAAGGCATTGTTCGATATTGCGTGGAAGGCCACTCGGTGTTGATTTGATTTCAACGCAACCAATGACTTTTACATCTTCGAGAACTAAACGACGCGCCATAATGAGACCAATATCACCTGAACCAACAATCAGTACACGCTTCCCGACTTGGTAACCATCGATATTCATGTAATGCTGCGCAGCGCCTGCTGTGTAGACACCGGCAGGTCGAGTGCCTGGAATGGCGACCGCTCCGCGTGAACGTTCACGACAGCCCATGGCTAGAATAATAGCTTTAGCCTGTATCCTGATATACCCGTCTTTGCTATTCATGCAATAGAGCGTTCGATCTGGATTTATTTCCATGACCATGGTATCGAGCATTATCTCGATATTGGAGAAGGTGGCCATTTCTTGATAGGCACGATAGGCATATTCCGTTCCCGTGAGCTCTTCTTTGTAAATCGCGAGTCCGAAACCGTTATGAATGCATTGGTTAAGAATACCGCCGAGTATCTTGTCACGCTCGATGATTACGATTCGCTCGATACCCTGACGTGCACATTCGGTTGCTGCACTGAGTCCTGCCGGTCCGCCGCCAATGATGACAACATCTACGTCCTTCATATGCGCACCTCTCTTTCCTGTGCGCCGTCTTCGGTCTTTTCATTGACCTTCGGCACAAAAAGATAAGAGCCGTTTCTATCTTGAATCATGGTTAGCGGAGATTGATCGAGCATCTCTGCGAGCATAGCGACGATGCGTGGCCCACAAAAACCACCCTGGCAGCGTCCCATGCCTGCTCCGGTGCGCCGCTTGATGCCATCAAGTGATACAGGTGGAATGGGACTGTGAAGAGCATCAATGATTTCACCTTCGGTAATCTCTTCACAACGGCAAATAACTCGTCCGTACAATGGATTCGATGCAATAAGAGACTCTCTTTCTTCCGCATTTAATTCATGGAAATACACTTTATCACGTTTGAGAAAATATCCGTCGGTCTTACGTGGCAATGAAAAATCCGCTTGCAAAATCATTTTCACAACATACTCTCCGATGGCAGGCGAACTTGCGAGCCCGGGAGAACGTATTCCCGCGGCCTCGAATAATCCAGCAGAGCCCGGCACTTCTCGGATAATAAAGTCGTCAATAGTGGAGTTTGCCCGCACGCCAGAAAAATTACGCACGTTCATCGACCAGCGAATTGAAGGCACGGAGAGAGAAGCCTTTTCCCTAATGAAATCGAGCTTATCTTGTGTTGTGCTTGTATCAGCAGGATCATGGATGAGTTCAGATGAAGGCCCAACGATTAAGTTTCCGTGGATTGTAGGAGAAACCAAAACACCCTTACCGCTACGGGACGGGCATTGAAAAATCGTGTGTTTGGCACGTTCACCCTCGGATTTGTCCAGCAAGTAGTATTCGCCGCGCCAAGGCGTGATTTCGAAATCCGGTTTGGACACCATGGCATGAACATCATCGGAAAAGGCTCCTGCAGCAGCAATTACAAGCTGTGCCTCGTAGATACCCTTGGAAGTATGAATGGTGTATCCGTCGGGCATTTTCTTGATGGCAGTTACTTCACAATCGGTAAGCACTTTTCCACCGTTTCCAACAAATACTTCAGCCTGCGCAATGCAAAGCATCCACGGATTTACGATTCCGGCACTCGGAGCATAAAGCGCGGCCACTGCGTCTGGCGATGCTTGCGGCTCTGTTTCACGGAGCTCGTCCGCATCGAGAATGCGTAAATCCTCAACGCCGTTTGCCTTTCCGCGTTCTAGAAGCGTTTTGAGTATCTCGACTTCTTCTTCTGAAAAAGCAAGCACTAGTGAGCCACAACGCTCGAAAGCAACTGACAAATCGCGGCAACGTTTCTCCATCATCGCATTACCTTCGCGATTCAACCTTGCCATTAGTGTACCTGGCATGGGGTCATATCCGGCGTGTACGATGCCACTGTTCGCTCGCGTCGAGCCCATGGCGATATCATTTTCTTTATCAAATAAAATTACTTCTGCATCATATGGAATCAGCGAATATGCAATCGCAGTACCAATGATGCCTCCGCCAATAATTGCAATGGTAAACATGAGTATTGTCTCCTTTTGCGAATATCACGATAAAATTAGTATACGCGCAAAAGCATCGCTTTTTTTTACAAAACTGTTAACAAACGTAAATTGACACCAATAAAAGAAAAGTCGTATACTTCCTTCATATATAAAGAACACTCTAAGATAAAGAGGTAAAAATACATGCATGTTTCTAAGCTTTTTATGGCCACACAACGTGAAATTCCATCTGATGCCGAGATTATCAGTCATCAATTGATGATTCGTGCAGGTTTGATGCGTAAAGTCGCTTCCGGTATATATTCTTTTATGCCAGTCGGACTAAAAGCCTACAAGAAGGTCGAGAATGTCATCCGCGAAGAAATGGACCGCGCAGGTGCCCAAGAGCTCATTATGCCAGCAGTTTTGCCTTCCGAAGTATACATGTCATCTGGTCGTTGGGAAAAGTTCGGCCCGGAGATGTTCCGAATGAAGGACCGTGGTGGCCGTCAATTTTGCCTCGGCCCAACGCATGAAGAACCTTTCACGGAGGCAGTTCGCGACACCATTCATTCGTATCGACAACTCCCTGTTACTCTTTATCAAATACAGCACAAATATCGTGACGAGAAGCGTCCTCGTTTCGGCCTCATGCGTGCTCGCGAATTCGTGATGAAGGACGCATACAGCTTCGACATCGATGAAAAGGGACTCGATATATCCTACGAAACGATGCATAAAGCTTATTGTCGTATCTTCGACCGCTTAGGATTGGATTATCTTTTGGTTGACGCAGATTCCGGCGCGATGGGCGGCTCCGGCTCCCAGGAATTCATGGTAAAATCCGACGTCGGTGAAGATGCCATCGCATATTGCACATCCTGCTCTTACGCCGCTAATGAAGAAAAGGCCGCATGCTTTGCAAATGGCGCTCCAATTGAAGCAGACTTCCTGCCGATTGAGAAGATTGAGACACCGCACGTAAAAACCATCGAGGAATTGATGGCCTTCCTAAAATCCGCACCGAGTGCATTTGCCAAGACCATTCTCTATAACATTGATAACAACATCGTTGCAGTCATGGTACGAGGCGATCGTGAAATCAATGAAACCAAGCTTGCAAATCTTTTTGACGCAACGGAGATGAATCTGGCAAGCTTCGAGGAAGTCGAACGTGTCACTGGTGCAGCGGTCGGATTTGCTGGCCCTGTCGGATTAAAAGAGAAAGTGAAAATTGTCGTTGACCTCGAAGTCGCTGCTATGACCAATATGATCGTCGGCGCAAATGAGACTGACATGCATCTCAAAAACGTTAACATCGGTCGTGATTTCAAAGGAGATATTGTCTCCGACATTCGTGCTGCCATTTCAGGTGACCCGTGTCCTCGATGCGGCGCACCGCTTGCCATGTGCCGTGGTATCGAAGTTGGCCACATTTTCAAGCTTGGTACGAAATACTCGAATGCCTTACGTTGTATCTATCTTGACAAGGAAGGCAAGGAAAACCCGATGATTATGGGCTGCT
>Ga0116162_10000952_pt1 | contig 19621 bp, 19 predicted proteins | sample AD_UKC105_MetaG_FD_89875 | JGI IMG/M metagenome (GOLD analysis project Ga0116162, IMG submission 89875) | Active sludge microbial communities of municipal wastewater-treating anaerobic digesters from Hong Kong - AD_UKC105_MetaG | ecosystem: Engineered > Bioreactor > Anaerobic > Digestate... | reverse complement strand
AGTGGGGCTGAGAGGATTCGAACCTCCGACCTACGGATTAGGAATCCGTTGCTCTATCCTACTGAGCTACAACCCCATGGGAGCCCTAGTGTAGTCCGAAGACGTTCCCGCGTCAACTCCCGAAGGAGAGAATACGCAGCAGTAAACGGTTCAACACATAGAGGAGAAATAGGGCGACAAGGATAAAAAGGATCATGAAGGAACGCATGAGAATGACCCAGCGGGGTGGTCGGACCATCAGAAAGTGTAGGTCTTGTCCTGAATGAGATAATGAATCCTGGGATCCCCCAGGGCGTCGATCTCCTTCATCATCTTTTTAATATAGGGCGGTTTGAGATGGTAGAGGTAGACGGGAACATCCTTTTTCAGTTTTTTCAGCTCTTCCTTCAGCATGGATGGCGTAAAGTGCTTGCTGAGAATCGCAACTTTTTCCAGGGAATTATCAAACGATGTTTCAATGATGACGGCTTTCAGATCGGGATGGGCGTTGGCAACTTCCCAGATTCTTTCAGTAGGACCGGTATCTGACGTATAAATTACCCCTCTGCCCTCGTCTTCCACCAGGTACCCGACCGTGGGAACGATATGGTTCACAGGAATCGGAGTAAAGGTCAGACCGTCCACTGTGAAGGGGACTTCTCTCTGTACTTCCTTGAACTGGATCGACGGGACGCGCCGATCGGGAATCTTCGTAAAATCCGGCCAGGTATCGTTATTGAAGATGGATTTCCGGATCATGATGGTGCTCTCTTTGATGCAGTGAATCGTAAGCGCTTCGGATGATGCTCCGAACACGTTCTCCACAAGAAAGGGAAGAGCACAGATGTGATCCATGTGGGCATGGGAGATGACAATATTCCGAATTCTCCTCTGAGCTTCCACGGGGAGCCCGCGCGTAAGGCTTCCAGCATCCAGTGCCGTGGTCGAATTGATCACGAAACAGGTCATTCGGTGTTGCGGACTGTCCCCCCCATATGCGCCAACGATGTGCCATTCCATTCGCTAGAAGCTCCTTCCAATCCAGAATGACGTCTCCGTCCCCGAAAGGGATTCTTTCAAGTCCCATTTTCGTGCAAAGTCCCAGTGCCAGTCAAGCCCCAGGAGTTGGGCGGAGAAGCCGAACCCATAGGAAGCAACGCCATCCTTCATGCGTCCATCCTGGATAAACTGGAAGGGTTCATCGTCAAACCAGGCCCCCCCCATGTCAAGAAACACCCTTCCGCGGATGCCCCGGAGCTCCATAAAGGGGAATCGAAGGATGTCGATTATGGGAAATCGGACCTCGAGATTGGAATAGACCATATTGGTGCCGAAAAACTCCCGAAAATCAAAGCCCCTTAGAGTATCCAGACCTCCAAAGGTGTAGATTCCCGGCTGTTCTCCCCCACTTCTCGCTCCTACCAGGCGGTATGCGATGAGGGATCGGCGACCGAATGGAATATATTGTCGAAAATCGATTTCGAGATTGTACGTTTTTGGGGTGCCGCTCATTTGAGGCGCAACGGTGTAGGCCAATTGATACCGCCGACCCGCGTAGGGGCCAAAAGACTGCCATACTGTTGAATCCCCGTTAAACGAGGTCGAGAGGTAGGCAAAATCATCGGCGTAATCGTAGGTTGTATAGGTGTAGTTCCCAAACTGATCCTGTGAGAATACGGGATACTCAATGGATCGGCTCATGTACCCCAGCCCGAAGGTACCCCTGTGGGTAAAGTTAAACGGATACTGGAAAAAGGCTGTTGCTCCTGTGTACCGCTGGAATCGTTCCCTGTCGTAATCACGTCCCTGATCCGCATAATAATTGTAGGTCAGGTAGTACGTGCGGTAGTCATAGGCCGTCAGCCCCCACTGGAGTCGTTTCTTCAGGTTGTAATAGGAAACCGACGTATTTGTGTAGGTGCTTACCGATTCCATGTTGATCCAGAGATGGCGGTTTCCCAGCATGTCCGAGAGGCGGATATACGAATAGGTCATAAAGCGTTGGTCGGTATTGACTCCCACCTGCACGCTGGCGTCTTCAAATTGAAGTTTGAATTTTGGACTTTTTTCCACGGCCTCAGGGTCAACGGGAACTTCAATCAGCGGCTTGTATGGTTCCGCTCTTGTTTCCTCTTCGGGAGCAACCTCCTCTAAGGTACGGATGACTTCGGGATCTTCCTGATAGAAGAGCTCAAATTGTCCCTGAAAATACCCAGTAAAAATGAGATAGGGCTTTCCCTTGGCTGTCTTATGAATTGCCGGAGAAAAACACCCCGAAACGGCATTCGTCAGTTGTTCCACCTTTCCCGTGGCGATTTCCATCCGATAGATGTTCAGGATGTCATCGGGATCCCAGGCATAGTAGATCCACTCCCCGGAAGGATCAAATTGCGGGGAAATGTGTCGGCCCGGGCTGAAGGTAATCTGCTTCCTCGATTGTGGATTTTCAAGATCCATCGTAAAAAGCTGAATGTCAATGCCGATCTCCTGGGAAAAGACAAGAGTCTTCCCGTCGGGGCTGAACGCAGGCGCCGCGCTGAAGGCAGAATCGTTGGTCAGATTAGTCAGGGTTTCCGATTCAATATCGTACTGAAAGATATTGGACGAGACCTCTCCCCATGCATCAAAGACAATTTTCTTTCCATCCGGAGAAAAGGCCGGGCTACGCTCCTGGGCCAAATTATCAAAGGATATTCTTCGCTGCTTGCGTGTAAAGAGATCGAGGATAACCAGTTCTCTCCCCTTCCCGCGCCGGACAAAGAAGGCCACTTCGTTTCCGCTGTTGGAAAAAGCTACATCCTTGCCCAGCTCGGGTCCTACGGTAAGAAAGGAGGCGATCATATACTCATAATCGTTCACATAACCCGGCGTCAGATTTTTGATGATTTCCTTTCCGTCTGCGGAAAGAAGAATGACGTCCACATCCTGCTTGGGATTTCCCACAGCGACGATGAGGTCCCCCGATGGTGAAAATGAAGGGGAAAGTAACTGAATCAAATGGCGTTCCCGGGTGAGAAACGGTTTTCCGAATTCGTGGGGTTCTCCGGTATCGATCAAAACCGGCAGGTACTTTTTCCGCAAATAGGTTCGAAATTTCATGTCGAATTCTTCGGGTGCAATATCGAAGGCCCGACGGATCGATTTTTCCATGCTTCGGGATATGTTGGAGCGATATTCATAAAAGAAGCTTCGAAGTCCCTCTTCCCCCCAGGTATCCTCAATAAAGTTAAAGGCCGCGTGGCCGAAACGGTATGCGAAGTATCCGCCGATGCCGCGCGTGGTAATGGAAGGAATTCTATCGTTGACGGCGGCATCCCGGAGGACCATCTTTGCGAAGGCATCTTCATCATCCGCCATGTAGGAAGCCATTCCTTCAACAAACCACTGGGGCGGCTGATTGAAGATATTCTTACCTACGCTACCCTGGAAAAAGTAAACGAACTGAAAAATATGGGTCAGTTCATGAAGAATCAGTTTCTGAAGCTTGTCGTCCGGAAGGTCGATGGGAAGGACCATGCGGTTTCGAATCGGCTCGGCGAAGGCCCCCACACCTTCCGGGATAAAATTCAACAGGACGTTGGTCTGTTCGAATTCAGCATGGGTCCTGTAAAAGATCAGAGGGACCTTCTTTTCCATACGGTAATTGAATTTCCGCGCCAGGGTTTCATACGCGGTTTCCGCCATGGAAGCAATCTTGGGGAGGGCATCGGCCTCGGCCGAATAATGATAAAGATCGAAGTGCTGCGTCGAATAGATCTGCCATTCAAAGGTGTCGTAAGTGATCTTGTTTTTTCCAAAGGGGAAGAGCGTCAGTGCGGAAAAGAGAATAACAAGAGTAAGGGTCTTTTTCATGGTCAGAATCCAAAAAGGTATCGGCGCTGCTTCGCCTTGTGGGGGACAAAGAGGTTCAGAATCGATTCTTCCATCGGGTAGATCGTTTCAAAGAACCCCTGCAGCTGATCGTAATTTCTCGCTTCTACATCCATAAAGGTCTTCAGGGGAAGCTCCTTCACCACGGTCCCCTCCGCGTCAATGACGTAGAGCAAAATTTCAAGAGCAAGACCGGTTTTCTCCACAAGGATCTGACGCAGGTAGGTCCGTTTATCATAGGCGCTCACGAATTCCTCGGTTTCATAGTTGGAACGGTCTTCCACGCGGAAATCGACGGTTCCGGAAAGGGCGTATTTCGCGTTGTAACCGGTGATTGTCTCCTTCCAGAATTCGGTATCGGCTTTGAGTCGATCCAGATTGGCCGAAGGAAGGACGATGGCCCGATCCACGACAATGTCAAATTTTTTCTTTCGGAGTAATTTGGCAAGATAGTCGGTCAGCTCAAGCTGAACATCGATCACGGTTTTGGGTTTCTCATCGCTTTGCGCCAGAGCAAGCACAAAGGGAGCGATAAGGATGCGGTCCCCCTCTTCGATCGAAACCGCCGCTTTGGCGGGCAGACGCAGATCCACCCTGTGGGTGGATCCCATAAGAGCGCTACTCAGAATCAGGCAGCTGACTATCAACAAACTGTCGAGTCGCTTCATAGTTCTTTCTCACGGTCTTGTCGCGGGGATTTAGGTTCAGGGCTTTCTCATAGAGTTCCAGGGCTTCGTCATAATCTCCCCTGATTTCTGCTGCGATGGCCAGGTTGTTATAAAGACGGAAGTCGTCGGGTGAGAGTTCCAGAGCCTGTCTCCAACGGAATTCGGCTTCCCTCCACAGTCCTTCCTTTGCCATCTCCGTCCCGAAACCGGCAATCTGTTTGGCCTGGGACGATGCAGTTGAACACGCTGAAAGTCCAACAAGGATCAGAAGAATGATCAGCCTGCGCATAATGGTAATGATAAACTACCTCCATGATGTTTTACAAGAAAGACCGCCGGAAGTTTCTTGAAACGGTCCTCACAAGCCGGGCCTTTCCGGATCGATGTTCATCCATCCTCTCCAGAACCCGCGATCCAGAACAGATTATTTCACTCCTGCAATCGGAGACAGATTCATCTCTCCAACAAAGATCCCACCGGGTTCTGAATGACCTTGATTCAGGGCGCTATCACGTTCTAATCCTGGGTGAACCCGCTTACCCGGAATCTCTGGCCCGGATATCTGACCCGCCCCTTCTTCTTTTTCTCCGCGGGACCTTTCCGGAACGGGATCTTACCCTTGCCGTCGTGGGCGGAAGAAAAGCAAGTCCATACGGACTCCAGGCAGCAGCTGCCATTTCCGCCGATCTGGGAAGGAGCGGGATTCACATCGTCAGCGGTCTGGCGCGGGGCATCGATGGGGCGGCCCACCGTGCGGTTCTGGAAGTCGAAGGCGTGACTACTGCCGTTCTCGGATCGGGCCTGGATCGACTCTATCCTCTTGAGCATGGAAAACTGGCAGAGGCAATTCTGGACACCGGAGGAGCCATTCTTTCGGAGTATCCTCCCGGCACGCCTCCCCTGCCCCACCATTTTCCCCGGAGAAACCGGATTATTGCAGGCCTCAGCCGGGGGGTTATCGTGATCGAAGCGGGCCTCCGAAGCGGATCCCTGATCACAGCGCGGCTTGCGGTCGAGGAAAACCGGGATGTGTTCGTGGTTCCGGGATCCATCTTCCAGCCTTCCTTTGCGGGATCCCACCGCCTCCTGAGAGAGGGGGCAATCCTTGTCACCGGATCTGCGGACATCCTTGAAGAATACGATTTCACTCCTTCCCAGAAAACAGAGGACAGGGAAATCCACCTCGGCGAGGAAGAGTGGACGGTTTACTCCCTTCTGGATCCCGCCGTCCCCCGCCATCCCGATGAGCTGAAAGAAGCCTGTTCTTTAACGACCCCGCAGATCGGGCAGGTTCTGCTTGAAATGGAGCTGAAGGGTGTGGTGATCCAGGTCCCGGGTGGCCTCTTTCTGAAAAAGGTGATATAACAGTCCCTCTATGAAGCGTCTCGTTATCGTCGAATCGCCCGCAAAGGCCCGCACCATCCATCGGTATCTCGGAAAGGACGTTCGCGTCATCGCGTCCGTCGGACATATCCGGGATCTGCCTAAGAGCAAGATTGGAGTGGATGTCGAGCATGGATTTGAGCCCCAGTACCTGATCCCCCGGGACAAGAAGAAGATCGTCACGGAATTGAAATCGGGGGCAAAATCGGCAGAGCAGATCTATATCGCAACCGACCCCGACCGGGAAGGGGAAGCGATTGCCTGGCACATAGCCGAAATTCTGGATGCCGATCCAGAACGCATCCACCGTGTTCTCTTTCAACAGATTACGCGCCAGGCGGTTCAGGCGGCAATGAACAAACCGGGCCGAATCGATGCAGATCGAGTTGAAGCCCAGCAGACCCGCAGGATCCTTGACCGGCTGATGGGGTATCACCTCTCCCCCCTGCTTTGGAAAAAGGTCCGCAGGGGACTGTCCGCCGGACGGGTTCAGAGTGTGGCGCTCCGCATGATCTGCGATCGGGAATCTGAACGGGAGGCCTTTGTCTCGGAAGAGTACTGGACCTTCACAGCAGAGCTCGAAGCGGATCAACCGCCAGTCTTCAAGGCTTCCCTGGAAAAACTCCACGGGAAAAAAGCCAAGATCTCCACAGAAGAGGAAGCGCGTGCCCTCGAGAACGAATTACGAGCCGGCACCTTTACCGTGAATGACGTCTCCACTGCGGAGAAGAAAAAGACGCCGCCGCCTCCCTTCACCACGGCCAAGCTCCAGCAGGAAGCCCACCGACGATTTCGTTTCCCCGTGAAGAAGACCATGAAACTGGCACAGGCTCTCTATGAGGGAAAAAACCTGGGGGAACATGGTGAGCAGGGATTAATCACCTATATGCGCACCGATTCGCTTCGCATTGCCCCGGAAGCCCTCGATGAAGCGCGGAACCATATCATGGCAGCCTTTGGATCGGAATATCTTCCTTCCAAACCCCGAATCTACAAGAACAAGAACTCGATCCAGGATGCGCACGAAGCGATACGTCCATCCTCTGTTGAGCTGACGCCGGAACTCGTTAAGCCTCACCTGTCTCCTGAGGAATGGAAGCTCTACGCCCTGATCTATTCGCGCTTTGTGGCCTCCCAGATGGCTCCTGCGGTCCTGGACCACACTGAAATTAAAATCGACAATGGTCCGGCCATGTTCAAGGCCAAGGGGGACGTTGTCACATTTCCCGGTTACTTCCGCGTCTACGGGGAAGCGGAGAACGGAAAAGACGATCCCCGTCTTCCTGCCGTAAAACCCGGACAGGACCTGGATCTCGCAGATCTTGAAGTGAAGCAGAATTTCACTCAGCCCCCTCCCCGGTACACGGAAGCGACCCTGGTGAAAGCCCTGGAAGAAAAGGGAATCGGACGTCCTTCCACCTATGCATCGATCATCTCCACCATTCAGACCCGTGACTACTGTTTAAAGGATGATCAGGCCCTGGTTCCCACACAGCTGGGTCGAACGGTGAACACCATGCTGGTCTCTTCCTTTCCCGACATTATTAATGAAGCCTATACGGCAAACCTGGAAGGACAGCTGGATCAGATCGAGGCAGGGGACGCGAAACGATTTGATATCCTTACGGATTTCTTTAAGAAATTCACCCTGGATCTGGATGAAGCGACAAAATCCATCGAGCGTGTTCGCGGGATCCCCATCGAAGAACCCTGCCCGAAATGCGGTAAGGAGCTTTTAACCAAATTTGGGAAGAAGGGTCAGTTCATCGGCTGTTCCAACTATCCCGAATGTGATTTCACACGGGATATCACGGCGGATGATGCGGAGCCCTGTGAAAAATGCGGATCCCCCATGGTATTAAAACGCGGACGATTCGGACAGTTCTATGCATGTTCCGGATACCCGGATTGCAAGAACACACGAAAATTCAAGACTGCCTTTAAGGCGGAAGATACGGGTGTCGCCTGTCCACGGGAAGGGTGTGAAGGCCGGATCGTTTCCAGAATATCCAAGAAGGGCAAGGTGTTTTACGGTTGCTCCGCCTATCCCAAATGTGACTTTGCCATGTGGAGCAAGCCGCTGCCTGAGCCGTGCCCGATATGCGGGAGTCCCTATCAAATAATAAAAGGGAAGAAAACAGTATGCCCGGCGCAGGAAACTCACCCGGAAAACTGATTTTATCCATAAGTAAAAGGTTGACAAGACCGCTTCATGTCATTATAATTGCCCCGTTACAGGCGCGTAGCTCAGTTTGGTTAGAGCGCTACCTTGACACGGTAGAGGTCAGCGGTTCAAGTCCGCTCGCGCCTACCATAACACCGAAGGCGCATAGCTCAGCTGGTTAGAGCGCTACCTTCACACGGTAGAGGTCAGCGGTTCAAATCCGCTTGCGCCTAAATTTTATCGAGGAGTGATTATGCTTCCGGGAGGGACACATCAGTAAAGAACTCAGGGTGAACAATGAGATCCGCTCGTCGCAGGTGCGGCTCATCAGTGATTCAGGGGAACAATTGGGCATCCTATCCCTTCAGGAAGCACTCAAACACGCCAGGTCCAAAGAACTTGACCTGGTCGAGGTTGCGCCGGAAGCCGTTCCTCCTGTCTGTAAGCTGATGGATTTTGGAAAGCACCTCTACCAGATAAAGAAGCGGATTAAGGAATCGAAGAAGAAGCAGCATGTGATTCACGTGAAGGAAGTGGTCTTCAGGCCCCAGATCGACGATCACGACTTCAATGTGAAGAAGAAACGGACGATCAAGTTTCTTGAAGAGGGAAACAGGGTCAAAATTACCATCCGTTTCCGGGGGCGTGAGATGCGGAGGCAGGAACTGGGGCAGAAAGTTATCGACCGGCTGTTAAGCGAGGTCGCCGATTATGGAGTCGTGGAAGGTGATCCTGTTTTCTCTGAGAGGAATATCAACGTCGTTCTGACTCCAAAGCGAAAAGACTGACACGGCATCAGCAAGGAGGACATCATGCCGAAGATGAAGACGCATAGAGGAACAGCGAAGAGGTTTCGATTGACCGCGAGCGGAAAGATCAAGCGCTCGTGTGCCAACAAGAGCCATATTCTCACGAAAAAGAGCAGGAAGCGGAAACGCCAGCTCCGTAAGGGCGGCAACGTGTCCGTAGCGGATTACCAGACAATCCGGGAACTCCTGCCGTACGCCTAAGGGAAGGGAAGCACCATGCCAAGAGTACGACGCGGAAACAACAAACTCCAACGCCGAAAGAAGCTTCTTGAGAGGGCAAAAGGGTACTTCGGAACCCGCCGCCGTCTTTACCGGACCGTCAAGGAACAGGTGGAACGATCTCTGCAGTTTGCCTATCGGGACCGCAGAGCGCGGAAACGCGATTTTCGCCGCCTGTGGAGTGTCCGGATCAACGCCGCCTGCCGACTGAACGGGGTATCCTATTCCCAATTCATTCACGGGCTGCACACAGGCGAGATTGCCATCAATCGTAAGATTCTTGCCGACATGGCCGTCCATGATCCCCAGGGATTCACTCAACTGGTAGACGTGGCCCGCCAGGCCCTGCAGGCGTGAATGTTGATGCCCTTCGCCAGACTTTCCTTTCCGATCTCGAACGCATAACTGACAGCCGTTCGCTGGAAGAAGTTCGTCTTAAATACTTTTCGAGAAAATCGGGCCTGATTAAACAGGCCTTTGCCTCCATGAAGGACCTTGCTCCGGAAGATAGAAAGGGCTTTGGCGCCTCGATTAATGCTCTCCAGGCAGAAATGGAGGAAGCTTTTTCCGTTAAGGAATCGGAACTGGCCGGCCACCTGGAAACGCAAAAGCTGGAAGCCGAGCGGATCGATGTAACCCTTCCCGGCCTGCCCCCGGCCCGCGGCCATCTCCACCCGATTACCCTCATGAGGCGGGAGATGGAAGAAATCTTTTCCGGCATGGGGTACACCGTGGAGTCAGGTCCGGAAATCGAGAATGACTGGTTCAACTTTACCGCCCTGAATATGCCGCCCGACCATCCGGCGAGGGATACGCAGGACACCTTCTACCTGGAAGATGGCTTCCTGCTCCGAACCCACACCAGCAATATTCAAATCCACACCATGATGAACCACCAGCCTCCCCTTCTGATTCTGGCACCGGGCCGTGTCTTCCGAAGGGATGACAGCCCAAGACATAGTCCGCAGTTCCACCAGGTGGAAGGATTTGCCATTGACCGGAAAATGGATTTCCGACATTTCAAGGGCACATTGGAACACTTTCTCAACCGACTCTTCGGGGAAGGAACAAAGGTACGCTTCAGACCCTCCTTCTTTCCCTTTACCGAACCATCGGCCGAAGTGGATATTTCCTGCATCTTCTGCAGCGGTGAAGGCTGTACCGTCTGCTCCAGAACCGGTTGGGTGGAGATCATGGGTGCGGGAATGATTCACCCTGCCGTCTTGAATAACGTTGGATTCGACCCGGAGGAGTGGATGGGGTTTGCCTTTGGAATGGGACTCGACCGGGTGGCCATGCTGAAATACGGGATTCCAAACATCCGTCTGCTCTTTGAGAGCGATGTCCGTCTGCTGGAGCAATTCTGATGCGATATTCCATGGCATGGATACGTGAATGGGTGCAAACCGATCGAACTGACCGGGAGCTTCTTGACATTCTGACCAGGGTCGGCCTTACCGTAGACACTGTGGATACGCTGGAAAACGATACCGTTTTTGATCTCGATCTGACAACAAACCGGCCCGATGCACTCTCTCATCGAGGGGTCGCAAGGGAACTCTCCGCCGCACTGCGGCTTCCCATGAAAAACCTTGCCCACACGCCAGGTTCGGATGGAGACCCTACATCCGTAAATACCTCCGTAACAATCGAAGATGCCGAAGCGTGTCCCCGATATGCATGTCAACTGATTCGGGAAGTCAAGGTGGGGCCCTCTCCTGCCTGGCTTGCCGAACGGCTCGACCGGATCGGCATCCGCCCGATAAACAACATGGTTGACATCACAAATTATGTTCTTGCCGCGTACGGTCAACCCCTCCATGCCTTCGATTTTGAAAAACTCACGGGGCGCAGGATTATCGTCCGGAAAGCTCGACAGGGTGAGCGACTTACCACCCTGGATGGGGTGGAACGAACCTTGACTGCTGAGGATCTCGTCATTGCAGACGAAAGCCGTGCCTGCGCTTTGGCCGGGATAATGGGCGGAGAAGACTCTGAAATTGGACCCTCCACGAGAACCGTTCTCCTTGAGTCAGCCTATTTCGACCCGACAACGATCCGGAGAACCAGCCGCCGATTGGGATTGACAACTGAAGCATCTCAACGGTTCAGTCGGGGTCAGGATCCGGAAATTCCGGTTCAGGCCCTTGGTCTGGCCGAGCATCTCATCCGTCAGCTCGATTGCGGTAACCCGGCTACCGATGTTGTGGACGCCTGTCCGGAGCCTTTCCAGCCTCCACGGATCCTGTTTCGCCGAGACCGACTCTTTGACCTTCTGGGAATCTCGATTGAAGATGATTTTATTTTATCCACTCTGACATTTCTGGGTTGTACGATCGATCCAGCCGAAGACGGGTGGAAGGTTACGCCTCCCCCATTCCGTCCCGACCTCCTGGAAGAAATCGACCTCGTGGAGGAGATCGCACGTCACTATGGTTATGACCGGATCCCGGCCGAGATGCCGGAAGTACAACTTGGGACACGCAGGTTTAAAGATGATGTCCGACTGGAAGAGTCGATGCGGGATGCCGCCTGTTCCGTAGGCCTCTCTGAAGTTTATTCTTATGTCTTTCAGAATGAAGAAGACAACCGGTTTCAACAGCCCCTGGTTCCCCTGAAAAACGTAAAGCTCTCCAATCCTCTGGCCGAAACCGCAGCATTCCTTCGTGTATCCCTCCTGCCGGGCCTTTTGCGGACCCATGCACTGAACCGTTCCCGCGGCAGAGCCGATCTGGCCCTCTTTGAAATCGGGCAGGTTTATGGACGAATCGAGGGCGGGTACGAGAGCTATCTTCACCTGGGTATTCTGCTCTCCGGCAGAAAGGCTCCACTCTGGATTAAAGAGCAGGGAACTTACTCTCTCTTTGACCTCAAGGGAATGGTTTCCGATCTGATCGGCCGCGTTACCCGAGATACACCGGTGTGGGAATCTGCGACGATCGACTCCCTTCACCCCTATCAGAGTGCCATGGTTCGTCTGAATGGAACTCCGGTCGCCTTCTGCGGAAAGGTGTCCAGGGAGTCAGTGTATTTTGCAGAAATCCATCTGCCCGGTCTCTTACGGGGAGAGAAGCGCCTTCCTGAATTTACGGCATTCTCCAGCTTTCCCGGCATCGTGGCTGATGTCACCTTCGGCCACAATCCCGGGACTACCTTTTCCCACATGTTGAAAGCGATCTGGTCTTCCCGGCCGGACCACCTTCTCCGTGTGATTCTCAAGGACCGTTTCACGCAGAAGGATGGCATCATCAAGACGACGTTCCGTCTCGAATTTCAGAGTATGGATCGATCCTTAACACAGGAAGAAGTCAACGAACAGCGCGATCGCATCGTAGCGAGCGTGCTGACCGTTCCCAACGTCACGTTCGGATAGCAGGAGGCCCCATGGATACTGTTTCGCAATTGGAGAAGGCAATTGAAACTCTGGTGGAGCGATACAAGGCGCAGGCCGAAAGGATTTCGGAGCTTGAAGAGGACATCGAGAAGCTGAAAGATTCAAGTGACGACACCTGGGAAAAGGAGAAGAAAGAGATCCGGGAAAAGATCGAAGGCATGATCGAAATCATTCGGGATCTGGGGATCAAGCCGGTCGATTAAGCCCGGTATCTCTGTTGCACTTTCAAGTCAAACCTAATATAATAAGGATTCAACTTTAGGAGGAATCTACAATGAGTGACATGATCACGCACAGGCTGCGAACCGAGATGAAACAACTCCCACCGATCAAGCCCGGGGATACGGTTCGCGTCCACGTAAAGGTTACAGAGGGAGAAAAGGTGCGGATCCAGATCTTCCAGGGCACAGTAATTGGTCGGAAGGGTTCCGGAATTCATGAAACCGTCACCGTGCGAAAAATTTCTGGAGGCGTTGGAGTCGAGCGTATCTTTCCTCTCCACAGCCCGACCGTCGCGCAGTTTGAAGTCGTCCGCCATGGAAAAGTTCGAAGAGCCAAATTGTATTACCTGAGAAACCTGGCGGGTAAGGCCGCCCGGATCGAGGAAGTTCGCTAAGTAAAGGGGAACCATTGGCCCTGAATAAGGAGAAGATCGTCGCCGCAGCAGAAAAACTCGTTTCGAAGGGAAAGATCGAAGCGGCGATCAAAGAATATCAGAGGATTATTGATGATAATCCCAATGATACGAATACTCTGAATCGAATCGGCGATCTCTATACGCGAATCAATCGCATCAAGGAAGCTATCCAGGTCTTTCAGAGAATTGCAGACCATTTCGCCGATGACGGATTTTTCCTTCGGGCCATTGCCATCCTTAAAAAGATCAATAAGCTGGACCCCTCCATTCTCGAGGTGTATGAAAAGCTGGGGGATCTCTACCTTAAGCAGAATATGCCCCGGGAAGCCGCCAGCCACTTTCAGTACCTTGCGGATTATTACATTCGGCAGGAAGAACATCGCAAGGCTCTGGACATCTATCAGCGGATTGTCCAGATGGATAACGAAAATATTGCAGCCCGCGGGAAGCTGGCCGAACTCTTTCAGAAGGCCGGAGCTCCGGATCGAGCCATTGAGGAATACCAGAAAATCGGTTCCATGCTGGCACGCCGGGGACATCTCCAGGAAGCGATCAAGGTATATCAGCAGGCGATTAAACTGGATCCCGGGAACGTGGATCTCGCCAAGCGGCTTGCAGACACGTTGACCAACTCCGGCAACGTGACAGAAGCCATGGAGATTCTCCATACAGCCGCGGAAAACAATCCGAACGATCAGGAAATCGTTGAAATCCTTCTCAAGGCCTACGAAAAGGATGGAAAGTATGACGAAGCCATCCGGATGGTACAGAGTGCTCTGCGGAAGAACCCTACTGCCATCAACCTCTTTGAAACCAAAGGCAACCTTCACTACAAACTGAATCAGCCCGATGAAGCCGCCGATGCCATGATTTCCGCAGCAGACCTGGCCTACAGTAACAAAGATACTTCCAGGGCCATGAACATCCTTCAAACCGTGCTGAAAAGAGAACCGCACCAGGTCTCGGCACTGCAGAAACTCCTTGAAATTTACCAATCTCAAAATCAGGAAACCTATGTCATCTTCACGATGGGTCAGCTGATCGAGGCCTATTGTCAGATCAATCTCTTCGACCGGGCCGAGGAAACGGCAAAGGCATTGATTGACCTTGAGCCCGACAACACTCAGCATCGTGAGAAGCTCGCCTATATCCAGGGAAAGATGGGGAAGCGCCCGACGGTCGAATCGATGACGCCCGCGGGAGAGGAAGAGCTCAGTGAAGCCGACCTTGAAGAGTTGCCGGAAATCCAGATTCCCGAGCTTGAGGAATTTTCCGAAACGGAATCCCCGGCCGAAGAATCCGCCGTCGAAGAATTAAGTCCGGAGCTGGAAGCCTTCGTCAACGAACGGATGGTCGAAGTGGAAGTCTTTGTAAAGTACGGTCTCCTGGACAGGGCCGTAGAGCAACTGGAAGAGATTATCCAGAAAGTCCCGGACTCCATTTCGGCCCATCAGAAGATCATTGAAATTTACCAGCAGGAAGCAAACGAAGCGGCAATCCAGACTTACGCATCCAAACTGTACACGCTCTTTCTTTCAAGCGGTCGCCTCAACGAGGCTGAGACCCTGAAGGAGCAGATGCTCTCCTCCGGAATCTCTCTCGAAGAAGTTGCCGCGGGTCCCATGGACCTTGAGGCAACACAACCGGTATCTCCGGAAGATGAAGTTGTTGAGGAAGAGACATTCGATCTTTCCTTCGAGGAAGAAGGGGCTGAAGAAGAAATTGCCGGAGAAGAGATGGGGAGTGAGGATACACAGCCTGAATTCGAGGTCGGAGATCTTGAGAGCCTTGAATTCTCCGAAGAGGAGGCACAACTTCCCGAAGAAGAACCTTCGATTCCCGAAGTGGAACTGGAAGCTGAAGAAACCTTCGAAACCGTTGATCTTTCCGAGATCGATGAAATCGATCTGGATGCAGAGGCTGTTGAGGCAGAAGAAGCAGAAATTGAGCCTGTAGCCCTGGATCAAGATGAAGCCGTCGATCTCACCCTGTCGAGTGAGGATGAAACCGAACCCGCGATTGAAGTGGTGGAAGAGGAACCCGAAGCTGAGCTCACCGTGGTGGAGGAAGAGCCTGAGGTCGAGCTCGAAGCGATTCTGGAAGAGGAAGAACCGGAACCCGCAGCCGTCAGGCCCGAAGTAAAGAAACCTGCCCCTACACCTCCTCCACCCAAGAAGAAACCCTCCATTCCTCAGGTCGATTTCGACTCCCTGTCCAGTGAAATTTTCAAAACGCCAAAAACCAAGGTTGCCAAACCGATCGATAAGATTAAAGTATCCACACCAACCGGCCTGGGAGATCTGGAAAAGCTTGCGCAGCAGGTAAAGGGGACCGTAAAACCCAAGAAGGTTAAACCGGTCGATATCGCGCAACAGATTGATGTCACTCCCGTCGAGGCCACGGTTCCACCCTCAGGTCCTACGGTGGAACAGCTCGGAGAGCTTGACTTCTATCTTGATCAGGATCTTTTGGATGAGGCCCGCAAGGTTATGGACGATCTCATCGTCAAATATCCGGATTCTCCCGAACTCAAGACACGAAAGACACAGCTGGACGAACGTCTTGCCGTGACCGCGGAAGCCGTCCAGGCTGTTCCCGAGCAGGAAGACGGGGAAAGTTTATTTGCGGACGAGGAAGAATTCTTTGACCTCGCCTCCGAACTTGAACGGGAGATCGAAGGTGACGATCTCATCAGTACCGATATCCCCGATGAGAAAGAACCCAGCCTGGATGAAATATTCCAGCAATTCAAAAAGGGTGTGGAACAACAGCTGAGTTCCGAAGACTACGATACTCATTACAACCTCGGGATTGCTTATAAGGAAATGTCCCTTTTGGACGAAGCCATCAGCGAGTTTCAGATTGCGGCCAAATCGGACTCGCATATGATTGAATGCTGCAGCATGCTGGGGATGTGCTTCCTTGAAAAAGGCATGCCCCAGCTTGCCGAAAAATGGTACCGAAAAGGTCTGGAATCCCCGACCATTTCCGAGGATGAACAGCTTGGTCTCATGTATGACCTGGGCAATCTATTCCTCCAGATCGGAGATTCCGATAATGCTTATAAGACCTTTCTAGAAATCTATGGAATTCAGAGCACGTACCGGGACATCACTGACCGAATCCGGGAACTGGAACAGACCGTCAAGCCGAACTGAACCAGGGAGGAAGCACCATGCAGACCGTAACCTTTGACAACTTTATGAATATTCATCTGATCGTGGCCGAGGTCAGGGCCGCGGAACCCGTGGAGGGAACCTCCAAGTTACTGAAGCTTCAGCTTTTCGACGGCTCCGGAGATCGCCAGATCGTTGCCGGAGTTGCCCAGCAATATGAGCCTGCGGAGCTTGTAGGAAAAAAGATCGTCATTGTTGCGAACCTTCAGCCTGCCGTGATCCGCGGGGTGGAATCCAACGGGATGCTCCTCGCCGCCGATCTCGACGGGAAACCCTCCATTCTCTTTCCCAAACAGGATATCCTTCCCGGCACCCGCGTTCGATGAGTACGTTGTTCCCCTGCGGGGGGACCACCTTCACACCCGCACCAAACCAGTATCAATCATTATCGCTCTTCCATCCGACCGGGGACATACCCGAACTGACGGACGAGCAGATTCGGGCGATGCTTCGGGACGCGATACCCCCGGCAGAGCGTGTGGTCCTCCTTGTACCCGACGGAACCCGGGCCATTCCCCTCCCCCGTTTCTTTGCGGCACTGAAGCCATCCCTGATTGGACGAAAGGTCACCGTTTTGATAGCTCGGGGAACCCATCGAGAAATGACCCGCGACGAAGTATCGCGTCACCTTGGTCCCCTTCCGGAAGATTGGGACGTCGTACAAAACCAGTGTGACGATGAAGAAAGCTATGGATCCGTGGGAACCACATCCCGGGGCACACCCGTCGCCTTTCACCGGTCCATACTTGAGGCCGATTTTGTTATGGGAATCACCCTGGTCCGACCCCACTACTACGCGGGATTCTCCGGTGGCCGAAAAATCTTCCTTCCCGGATGCACCTCAAGGAAAACCATCCAGGCCAACCATCGCTTCGTCCTCCATGATGATCCCGCGATGGGAAAAAATCAGGCGGCACGGCTCGCCAATCTTGAGGGGAATCCCGTCCACGAAGACATGGTGGAGGCCATGGGGCTCTTTCCCCACTCCTTTGCCTGCATCCACACGGTCATGTCCGGGAAACGAATCGTTGCCATGACCCTGGGGAAAAACGAGGCATTCCTGGATGCGGTTTCCTTTGTACGAACCCACCTGGAACTCAACGTTTCACACTCCTTTGACACGATCATCGTTTCCGCAGGGGGTCACCCGAAGGATCTTAACTTCATCCAGTCCCACAAGGCCCTGGAAAATGTCTTTCAGGCCGTAAAGCCCGGTGGGCAGATTTTTCTCTATGCCGACTGTCCGGACGGTCTGGGATCGGAAGAGATGGACCAGTTTCTTAACCTTGGAGACATTCGAACGATCACGGAAGCACTCCACAGGGATTTCAAGATTTATGGCCACACCGCCCTTAGCTTCCTCATGAAAACCCGTCACTGTGCGATCCACCTCTGCTCTTCCCTTCCTTCCGGGCTTCTTTCCAGAATGAATATCCATCGCTGGGATGGCCGGACTTTACCGGAAGATTGTGGAACCCTGGCGTTAGTTCCCGATGCATCCTCACTCTATCTCGTCCATAAGGAAACGGTATGAAAATCATTGCCGGCCTCCTCGCTGCACTCTTTCTTGTCATGGGTGTTCTCTTCATGGTTGCCGCGTTCCACCCCGTCGCGAAAGCTCAGGGGCTCATGGCCGGCCGGCTGATCATAGGGGGAATTCTTCTTTCCGCCGGAGCTGTCATGATCTACCTTTCGCGTCTCAAGCCTATCGTCAGGGAAGTGAATGTGCACCAAACCTTTGAAGCACCGGGTCAGCTCAACCTTGAAAAGCTGAAATGCGACCAGTGCGGGGGCGTACTTTCCGCAAAGAATATGACGATTGTATCCGGGGCTGCCATGATCAACTGCCCCTACTGCGGAGCCACCTACCAGGTGGAAGAAGAACCCAAGTGGTAGGTTTTCCCCCCACCATAAAACTCATCTAAACCCCACCCAGTCATGAATACTCCCGCCCTGGATGCGAAGAACATCTCGGTTCAATTCGCAGGAAAGACCATCCTGAGTAACGTTGACTTTTCGCTGGATTCAGGAAAATTTGCAATTCTCACGGGCGAGTCGGGAATGGGAAAGAGTACCCTGCTGAGGCTCTTCCTGGGATTCACCCTCCCTGCAAAGGGACAGATATCCATATCCGGAACGGAAATGAATGAGCACACCGTCTGGGAATTGAGAAAAAAGATCGCCTTCGTTCCCCAGGAGCCCGAGCCCGGGGAAGGTGCCGTACGTGAGGTTGTTCTGCGGCCCTTCCTCTTCCAGGCCAACCGTGAAATCTATCCCGATCCACAGGAAGTGACTGACACGCTTCACCTTCTGGGACTCCCCAGCTCCACGCTGGATGAACGGACATCCACGCTTTCCGGTGGGGAACGACAGCGCCTGGTTCTGGCCCAGGCGCTTCTCCTGAAGCGCCCGATTCTCCTCCTCGACGAACCCATCTCCGCCCTGGATCCGCAGAACCAGGAGCGGGTCTTCTCTGCCCTGTCCGGTCTGAAGGAACGGACGATCCTGGCCGTCATACATAACTCCCCCCCACCGACCTCAACTCCCATACATCATTTCGCTTTGACCTCTCAAGGAATTCAGGCCATCCCATGAACAGCGCCATTGATATTTCCACCCTGAACCTGGCTCTGAGCTACCTTCTTCTGATCCTTCCCCTTGGGATCTTCCTGTGGTTCAAAGTTCCAATCCTGGGGGATACGGCCATTGCCATCCTTCGGATGACGGTCCAGCTTCTCTTCGTGGGGTTTTACCTGGATGTCGTCTTCACCCTGGACCATGCCCTCCTGAACGGCGCCTGGATCTTCATCATGATTGTCGTCGCGGACCTCTCCATCCTCCGCGGATCCCGTCTTTCCCTCCGAAGGTATGCCGTTCCTATCTTTCTATCTCTCGTTGTGGGAACCTGCCTTCCCCTCTTCACCTTCATGGGCCCCGTCCTGGCCCGTCCCTCCCTCATGGAAGCCCGCTATCTGATTCCCCTGGGCGGCATGATCCTGGGGAACTGCCTCCGTGCGGACATCATCGGGATCCGGCACTTCTTCGAATCCCTGCAGAAGGGGGAGCGAACCTACCTTCTCACCCTGTCCCAGGGAGCCCGGCTTTCCGAAGCCCTCCGGCCCTACCTGCGCGATGCCCTCCAGGCGGCTCTGGCGCCCACGGTCGCGACGATGGCAACAATCGGCCTGGTCTCCCTCCCGGGAATGATGACCGGCGTCATCCTGGGCGGAACCGATCCGATGGTCGCCATCAAGTACCAGATCGCCATTATGATTGCTATCTTCACGGGGACGGCCCTGACGGTCTTCCTGGCCCTGCTCCT
>Ga0116162_10000949_pt1 | contig 19660 bp, 22 predicted proteins | sample AD_UKC105_MetaG_FD_89875 | JGI IMG/M metagenome (GOLD analysis project Ga0116162, IMG submission 89875) | Active sludge microbial communities of municipal wastewater-treating anaerobic digesters from Hong Kong - AD_UKC105_MetaG | ecosystem: Engineered > Bioreactor > Anaerobic > Digestate... | reverse complement strand
GGGTAAAACTGTGGTGTTCCGCTACCGCAAGCAGGTAGCGAATGGACCGCGGGAACATGATATTTCGATCCATAGTGAATCCCTATAGGGCCGATCGGAATATGGTCTTGGAAAACTATACGCTCATAAACCATAGTTTTGCACAGCAAAGGTAGGTGTTGGCAACTTCATTGGAACGCGGCGGCATTAATACCGCCTAGATGCGATACAGCTTATTGATATCAAACGAAAAATAAGATCCAAAAATAAACTCGGGTTAGATATTAAGGATATTAGCGAAATATAATTAGCTCGTTGTCGCGTGGTGGTTTATGCGTAAAGCAATGTTAAGGGGAAAGTGATGAACAAGGCGGAAATGAAAGAAGCGATCCTGGAGGCGAAGTTCGCCCGGGACCTGAAATGGAAGGATATTGCCGACGCGGCAAAGATGTCGACCGAGTTCACCTGTTCGGCCTGCCTCGGAATGAACCATCTGGAAAAAAAACCGGCCGAGGCGGTGGCTGAGGCGCTGGGCCTGGGCGATGACGTGGCCGCTGCACTGCAGCGATTCCCAAACAAAATCTGGAACCAGGCAGTCCCGACCGATCCGGTGATCTATCGCTGGTACGAAATCGTCGGCGTGTATGGCGAGACCATCAAGGAGTTGATCCACGAGAAGTTCGGTGACGGCATCATGAGTGCGATCGACTTCACGATGGATATCGACAAGCAGGAAGATCCGAAGGGCGATCGCGTGGTGGTGACGCTGAACGGCAAGTTCCTCAAGTACAAGTCCTGGTGAACGCGCAACGCGTTTCGGGTGGGATGATCGGATGCGGCGACGGGGCGCATGAGCGCGCGTGACCCGCACCGGTTTTCCCACGAACTCGACGCGGCGGCGGTCGAGCGTGTCATCGCGCGCCTGGAGAGCCGCGCGCAAGACACCGTTTTCATGCGGCTGTTTGAAAAGTATGTCGCACACCTGACGCTTCCCCAGTCGGCACAGGTGCTGGAGGTCGGCTGCGGTAGCGGTGCCATGCTGCGTTTTCTCGCGCGTCGGGGCGATTTCAGTGGCCGGCTGGTCGGGGTCGATCAATGTCCCTCTTTCATTCAGGCGGCGAACCGATTTGCCGATGCCGAAGGCGTCGAGGGGCTGGTGGATTTCCGGGTTGAGGACGCACACAGCCTGGGTTTCGCGACTGCGTCCTTCGATGTGGTTATTGCGCATACCCTGGTCAGTCATGTGACCGAACCGGCCGCGGTTCTCCGCGAGATGGCGCGGGTGGTTCGCCCGGGTGGCACCGTGGTTGTCTTCGACGGTGACTACGAGTCGCTTACCTACGCCTTCCCAGACCACGATTTCGGTCGACGGATGGATGCGGCACTGGTCAACGCGACATTCAACAATCCGCGAATCATGCGTGACCTGCCGCGATTGCTGCCCGACCTGGGGCTGGAACTCACCGTCGCCTGGGGCGACGCGGTCGCCGAGATCGGTCGTGCCAGCTACTTCCGGTCGTTCGCCGAGGTGTATGTGCCGTATGTGACGAATGCCGGCCTTCTGCCGGCAGACGCTGTGGCGGGCTGGTGGACGGCACAGCAGCAATCAATGCAGAACAACACCTTCTTCGCCTGCTGCAACTATTACACCTATCTGGCACGCCGGATTTGAGCACGGCGTAGCCCGGGGCCGCCGGTAGCCTTGTTCAGGGGGGCTTGGGATATGGGATACGAGGCAGTCCGCTGGCGTTGCGATGGAAGGGAGCTGACGCTCGGTATGGACCGCGTGGGGTCCGGTCCGACTGTGCTGCTACTGCCTGCGCTCAGCTCCATATCGACGCGACTGGAGATGGCGCCGCTGCAGGCGCACCTTGCATCCTCGTTCCATACCGTTGCGGTGGACTGGCCGGGGTTTGGTGAACTACCGCGGCCTCGTGTCGACTGGCGTCCCGCGATCTACGAGGACTTCCTCTCTTACCTGCTCACCGATGTTGTGCCGGGCCCGTCTGCAGTCATCGCTGCCGGTCATGCGGCGGGGTATGCGGTGCGGCATCTCGCTGGCGATCCAAAGGCGACGCAACGCCTGGTCCTGCTTTCGCCCACCTGGCGGGGCCCTTTGCCCACGATGATGGGCGGCGATCGCCGGCTGTTCGAGACGATCCCGAAAGTGGTGGACGTTCCCGTACTCGGTCAACTGCTCTATCAACTCAATGTGAACCGCTTCGTTGTCGGCATGATGGCGCGCGGCCACGTCTACGCCGACCCCCATTGGCTGACCGGGGAAAGGTCGCGGGAAAAGCGTGCGGTAACGCATGCACGGGGCGCCCGCCACGCCTCCATACGCTTCGTGTCCGGAAGGCTCGATCCCTGTCGCAGCAGAGAACAGTTTCTTGATGCCGCGCGGCGCATCACCGTCCCGGCTCTACAACTGTTTGCCGCGCAGGCGCCACGTAAGTCACGCGCAGAGATGCAGGCACTCGCTGCTCTGGACAACATCCAGACCGTGCAGTTGGCTCAGGGAAAACTCTCGTTCTATGAGGAGTTTCCCGAACACGCTGCTACAGCGATTGCGGACTTTCTTGGCGATCCCAGGACTGATTGAGTCCTTTGAGTGCACCGGCATTGCGGCGTTGTGCAGCACGGAAGGCTTGTCCATAACGGAATCCTATAGGGCCGATCGGAATATGGTCTTGGAAAGACGGGAATCCATGAACCATAGTTTTGGATAACAAGAATTCATGGTGCCGATTTCGAGAAACATCAAGCCAGCGTCCTAAGAAAAAGGCTCGCCGCGTTTCATTGATTTGAATGCAGCACGAATGAATACGGGCCCGATCTGCTTCGTGCCCAACCGCAAACCCAGGCGGTATTGGTTTGCTGCAGAGAAGTCATCACGAGAGAGGAGATCAGAGGATGTCATCGTCGACGCGAGAGAAGGTGATGAAGCACTTGGATGCGGTGGGATATCTGCAGCCGGCGGTGCACAAGCCGCAGCATGCGCCTTACCCGGATGAGATAGATCACACGATGTACCGGGCGTACACACGCTCGGCGCATGACGTGGGAGGCGAGCCGGACGTGCCGATGGCGTGGGAGGAGAAGGAAGAGGAGCAGTGGGAGCTCAACACCTTCGCGACCTGTGAGTGCCTGGCGTGGCGCGGGGTATGGAATGCCGAAGAGCGGCGTCGGCGGCAGAACGTCGACGTGGGCCAGACCCAGTACCTGGGTCTGCCGTACTACGGTCGCTGGCTGCTGACGGCGGCGCGGATCATGGTGGACAAGCAGTACGTGACGCTGACGGAGCTGGTCAACAAGATCGATGAGGTGAAAAAGCGCTATGAGTAAGCCGCATTACGACCGCGAGCATCACGCGAAGAAGGCAACCGGGATAGGCGATCCGCAGTGCTTCAAGGGTGAGGCGGGCAAGGCTAAGTTCAAGGTGGGAGACCGGGTGCGGATCAGGAACCTTCCGGACGTGTTTTACACGCGCTGCCAGGTGTATACGCGCGGCGCGGTGGGCACGGTCACCGAGCTGGTCTACGAGAGCCCGGCGGCCGAAGACGAGGCCTGGGACAACACCGACAAGCCGGAGTGGTTCTACAGCGTGGTGTTTCGCCAGAAAGAGCTGTGGCCCGAGTATCCGGACCTGTATGCGGAAGACACCCTTGAGAGCGAGTTTTCGGAGCGTTGGCTGGAGCCGGCATAAGGCCGGTCGAGCGGACATAGCACACACAGGAGACGGAAATGTCAGAGCATAAAGCCGCGCCGATGGTTGATGAGGTCAGTGATTTCGAGGTTCTCGAGATGGCTGTGCGGGAACTTGCGATCGAGAAGGGTCTGTTCAGTGCCGACGATCATCGGCGGTGGACGGAGTACATCCATACCCTTGGCCCGCTGCCGGCGGCGCGTCTGGTGGCGAAGGCCTGGCTGGACCCGGAGTACCGGAAGCTGGCGGTGAAGGACGGGGTGAAGGCGAGCCTGGAAGTTGGGGTCGACTGGATCAACGACATGCCGACGCACTTTGGTACGCCGAGCGACTACTGCAACCTGCGCGTGCTCGAGGATACGCCGAAGGTGAAGCACGTGGTGGTGTGCACGCTGTGCTCATGCTATCCGCGTCCGATTCTCGGGCAGTCGCCGGAGTGGTATCGCACGCCCAACTACCGCCGTCGCCTGGTGCGCTGGCCGCGTCAGGTGCTGGCCGAGTTTGGCCTGCAGCTGCCGGCGGACGTGGAGATCCGGGTCGCCGATTCGAACCAGAAGACACGCTACATCGTGATGCCGGTGCGCCCGGAAGGGACCGAGGGCTGGAGCGAGGAGCAGCTGGCCGAGATCGTGACGCGCGATTGCCTGATCGGGGTGGCGGTGCCCAGGCCCGGGGTCACTGCGAATGCGCTGCGCCCGATCCATCCGGCAGTGCATCCGGTACAGCACGACCATGGCCATGACCACGGCTGACAGGAGCAGGTCGTAAAACGCCTTGCCCTTATCCCGTCTCACTACAGGAAGCCACCGATGCCCTTACGCGGAGTCCACATCGAGAACAATGACCTCAGTCATCGCTCTGCGGCGAAGCCCTTTATCCCAGCCGACGTGGCAAGCTCGCTACCCGGCTTGGCGTTGGAGCACGCTTGGCTGGGGCGTGCCATGGGCGAAACCTGCCACGACACCATGGTGACTGCGCGATGATCACAAATGCCGCATCTGTCGTGATGGCCTGCACGGCCCGGGTATACGGTGTGTTTCATTCGAACGCGCAGAGCTGGGTGAGGTCGCTGACAAATTTCTTCGGTGGCCTCGCAATCCTGTTCATCCTGTGGGGGCTGGGGGTCTATCTCGTTTCCCTCAACGAGTCGACCGCCCATTTCTCCGAGTTCGGCCCCCTCCCTGCGTTGCAGCTGATACCGGATCTGGTGGCCGATGGAACAATTCCAAAGGCGATGTGGGCGAGTGGCTACCGATTGGGTTCGGGGCTTCTTCTTGCCATTGCGATCGGTGTCCCGCTAGGCATCCTGATTGGTAGCAGCAAACGCTTTCGCGAGCTCAGCAATTCACCATTTCAGTTGATGCGCATGATCAGCCCCCTTTCCTGGGAGCCGATTGCCGTCATCGTGTTTGCGACCTGGAACCAGGCAATCATCTTCCTGATCACAATTGCCTCGATCTGGCCGGTGGCATTCTCCACTGCGGCAGGTCTCGCCAAGGTGGACCCGGCGTGGTTCAAGGTGGCACGCAATCTCGGCGCCAAGCCCTGGCACATGGTCGCGAAGATCATTGTCCCAGCGATCACCTTCGATGTCCTCACGGGGATTCGTCTTGCACTCGGTGTCGCGTGGATCGTGCTGGTGCCCGCCGAGTTTCTCGGCGTGACGTCCGGGCTCGGATATTCCATTCAGGATGCGCGGGAGACGCTCTCTTATGACTACCTGATGGCGATGGTGCTGGTGATCGGCGCTATCGGCTATGTCCTTGACAGTGCCTGCGTCTGGCTCATCCGGCGATTCAGCTGGCACCGGGGAGACGCTTGAGGGGCTTCGGTTTAGCGCTTGATTGGCAAACACGCAATGCATGCGCAGTTGTGGATCGTGGTCGAGGCGTGTCGTGGGATTGGACCTGCATCTTGATCTGGCGAGGACTGCAATATGGGTAAGCCGAGGTTCACCGAGGAGCAGGTCATGGCGGTGCTGAGGGAGGCCGATGCAGGGGTGACGATTCAGGATTTGTGCCGTAAGTACGGGATGTCGCGGCCGACGTTTTACAAGTGGCGTGCCCGCCACAACGGTGAGGTTCCTTCAGACGCCAGGCGCCTGAAGAAACTCGAAGAGGAAAACCGGCGCCTGCGATCACTGGTTGCTGATCTGACTTTGCGCAATCAGGCATTGCAGCAAGCCTTGTCGAAGAACTGGTGAAGATCGGGTCAATTGCTGCAGCGTGCCGAACCTTCGCGCTGCAGGTTCTTTCGGCCAAGGGAGCCAGCCTGGAACGTAACAGAAATGAATCGACCGCATCGCGCGAACGATACGGCCACTAACGAAGTGAGAACACAATGGCACAGGATCTCTTCCTAATCTGCGTTTCCGGAACGCGAGAAAAGCTGCAGATGGCAGCGATGGTGGCCTCGGTTGCCGCCGCGAGCGGCACCCGGGTCACGGTCTTCTTTTCAATGAACGCGTTGGCCTATTTTGTCAAAGGCGATACCACGCAGGCGCCCGCTGAAGGCCGCTTCGGTGAGCTGATGGAAAAGACCAAAGGCATACCGCCATTCAGGCAGTTGTTCAAACTTGCTGCCGAGCTCGGCGATGCCAGGTTGCTGCCGTGTTCGATGGCGCTCGATCTGTTGCAGATCGAGGACAGTGCACTCGAACCGGAGTTGGGGCCGCCGACCGGGCTGACGCTGTTTCTGAGTGACGCCGAAGGCGGGCAGCTGCTGTCCTTCTAGTCGCCGTGTCGATGCAAACGAAAATTATCTAGAGGAATGGGTCAATGAGTGAAAGCAAGGTTATCGACGCACGCGATACGTTCTGTCCAGGGCCGCTGATGGAGCTCATTACCTATATGAAGCAGGCAAATGTAGGTGACACGCTCGAGTTGCTGTCGACCGACAAGGGTACGGCCTCGGATGTTCCCGAGTGGATCAACAAGGTCGGGCACGAAATGATCAGCAGTGAAAAGATCGATGAGGTCTGGCACATAAAGGTTCGCAAAGCGAAATAGCACCTTGCCTGTTGGCTCGAAACGATCCGGCCACCCGGAACATCCCGGGTAACCTGAAGAGGAGAATGCAATGAGAATCCTGATTGTCGGTGGTGGCACGGCTGGGACTATCCTGGGTAACAACCTCGCGCGACGTCTGTCCGGTGAGATCCGGTCCGGCAAGGCGCGGATCACGATGTTGTCTGCGTCTGACAAGCATATGTACCAGCCAGGCCTGTTGTATGTTGCTTTCGGTCAGATGATGCCGGACGAGTTATACCGGGACCAGGCGAGCCTGCTCGAATCGAGCATCGACTTCCATGTCGATCCGGTCGAGAAGTTCATGCTCGACAAGAACCGGGTCAAGACACGGAGCGGCAAGACGCACGAATACGACATCCTCGTGATTGCCACCGGGTCACGTATCGTGCCGCAGGAGATCCCGGGGCTGAACGAGGGTTCTGAGACGTTCTACTCAGAGGCCGGGGCGGTGAAGATGTTCAAGCGGCTGCGCGAATTCCAGGGCGGCAGGGTCGCCATTGTCGTGGGGGTCCCACACAAGTGCCCGATAGCACCGGTCGAAGTCACCTTTGCGCTTCATGATTACTTCAAGGCGCGCGGCATACGAGACAAGGTGCACATGAAGTACCACTACCCGATCGGTCGGATTCACACGATCGAGAACGTCGCAATCTGGGCCAAGCCCGAGTTCGATCGCATGGGTGTGGAGTACGAGACACTGTTCAACGTCAAGGAAGTGGACGTCGAGAACAAGGTGGTGAGAAGCGAGGAGGGCACGGAGACCGAATACGATCTGCTGATCTCGATTCCGCCACACCGCGGCATGGAAGTGGTCGAGGAAGAGGGGCTTGGCCAGGGTGGCTGGATTCCAACCGATCGCCATCAACTGAAGATGGCGGGGCACGACAACGTCTATGTATTGGGTGACACCACCAACCTGCCGGTCAGCAAGACCGGCTCGGCAGCCCATTTCGAGGCCGAGGTGGTGGCAGACAATATCGCCTCGATGATAAAAATCGGCACGCCGGTGCGTGAGTACGACGGCAAGGTCTATTGCTTTATCGAGACCGGTCACGACAGTGCGACCTATGCGATGTTCAACTACGCCAATCCACCCGATCTGAAGTCACCGAACAAGTCGATGCACTGGTTCAAGATGGCCTACAACAAAATGTACTGGACCAGCGTACGCGGTCTACTCTGAGGAGCCACCACATGACTACCGAGACACAGACGACGCCTTCTGTCGCGGGTGAGGCAACCGACCTTTCGCAGCTCGCCGAGTTGTCGACACTCATCGCCGCTGCCCGGGATGCGTTGTCCGACGATATTGTCACCCGGTTGGCATCCGCATTCAGCGAGGGCATTACCCTGCTCGACCGGTTGACGCGCAACGATGGCCTGGTGCATCTGTTGCAGGAACTCGATCGTCCCGAGAACCAGCGCTTCCTGATCTGTCTTTCAAACGCATTCACGCAGGCGAGCCGTGATCTTGCGACCGCGGCGCCCGCGGACGGCGGTATCGCCGGTATGTTGAAGCTGGTCCGTGAGCCGGGCACCCAGGAGGGGTTGCGGCTGCTTTCCCTGGTCGGTGCAAGGCTCAGTGACAACATGCGCGAGATGCATCGGCGCGGCGGCTGATCGCGTTCGGCAGTTCGCGAACCACAAGGCATCAGCCAAACCTGTGTGATCGTCGCCCCGGTGGTTCTCCGATTCGCCTGCGGCTCATCCCGGCCGCAGGTATGCCGCCCCGCCGCCCCGACAGCCCCACCCGGATTGTGGATTCATCCTTCCATCTACAATGTACCTTTACCAGAGGCGCTTGACCGGGGATGTCTCCCGGCGGGCGTGGCGTATGGGTGGTCACATTGACGCGATCGCTGACCGTGTCAGGGGAGGGGGTATGCCGGAGCGTTGGTTGCAGGTCAAGGGAGATCCGTCCGTCAGGGCGTTCCTGTTCGAACAGCAGCGCGTGCAGAGCCTGTTTGACGAAAACATCGACCACGTGCTGCATATCATGCACGAGCTGCTGGTGTGCAAGGGGGCGTTTCACGTAAAGGCGCATTTCTCTTCGTCGCAGCTCACCTGCTGGTTTTACGACAACCCCTACAGCTACCGGGTCTATGTGCGTGAGCAGGCGACGGCTGCGGGTTTCCTGGATTCACTGCCGAACCTGTCGTACGAGGGCCGCCAGCCACGCATCGGCGTCGATCGGATAGTGCCGGTGCTGGACGAGTTCAGGCGTCTTCGCCTGACCGACGAGCAGATCTACCTGCGCAACGCATCGATCAACCGCATCAACGGTATGATTGGCATGACGTTTTCCTGTGATGGCAGCCACTACATCGACTGCGAGGATTTCTTCCGCCGCCTGGATTGTTTCGGCAAAGACGTCTGACGCGCATCGTCGCGGCGCAGCGCTTGACAGCCAGGTGCACGGCTGGGGAGGATGTCTCCGGGATGTGATTTGCGGGCCCGGGCAAGCGATTGATCAGCAATGAAATTATTCTCTCCTGCACGGTGGCCTATCTTGCCCTGCTGTTTTTCGTCGCCTATAGGGGCGACCGGCAGCCCATAGGGCTGATCTCGCGCTACCAGCCACTGATCTACACGCTTTCGCTGACCGTCTACTGTACCTCGTGGACCTTTTTCGGTGCGGTGGGGGCCGCTGCGCAGGCGGGCGTCGAGTTCTTTTCCATCTACCTCGGACCGATCCTGGTCTTTCTGGTATTTCACCGTTTCCTGCAGAAGCTGATCGACGTCAGCAAGCGGCAGAAGACCACGACGATCGCCGATTTCATCGCCACGCGTTACGGCAAGAGTACCGGGGTGGCGGCCCTGGTGTCGGTGATCGCGCTGATCGGCACGCTGCCGTACATCTCCCTGCAGATAAAGGCCATAGCCAGCGCCTACGACACTGTGACTGCGGAACTGCCGTCCGCGTCCGCGTCTGCGCCATTTGACACCGCGTTTGGGCTGACCCTGGCGTTGGCCGTATTCGCGATACTTTTCGGCACAAGGACCATCGACGCGACGGTGCATCACCGCGGCATGATGCACGCGATCAGCGTGGAATCGATCGTCAAGCTGCTGGCCTTCCTGTGCATCGCCGGCCTTGCTGTGGTGATCATTTTCGAGCTGGCGATGACGCCGAATGCGCCGGACCCGTTGACCCTGCTTGGTGCGCCTTTTGCCGGGCGCGAGCTGTCCACCTCGTTCTTCACCAAGACGCTGCTGGCCGCGGGTGCGATCGTCTGCCTGCCAAGGCAGTTTCACGTGATGGCGGTCGAGGCGCGCGGCAATGAACTGCCCACTGCACGCTGGGGATTTCCGCTGTATCTGTTGCTGTTCAGCCTGGCGGTGCTGCCGATCACCACGGCGGGTCTGCAGGTCTCCGAGGGTGGCGGTAATGCCGACCTGTTCGTGCTCTATCTGCCGCTGGAGAGCGGCAGTGACCTGCTGGCGATCCTCAGTTACCTGGGTGGCTTTTCGGCAGCGACCGGGATGGTGATCGTGTCGACCCTCGCGCTCAGCACGATGGTGTCCAATGACCTGATCTTCCCTCTGCTGGTGCGCTACGGTGGCAGCGAGGATGGTCGGGGAATGCACACGACCCTGCTGCGGATCCGTCGCCTCACGATCTTTATCCTGATGCTGCTCGCCTACGGCTACTATCAGCTGGCCGGCGGCGGCAAATCCCTTTACAGCATCGGATTGCTGTCGTTTGCTGCGGCGATCCAGTTCATGCCGGCCGTGGTCGGGGGCCTGTACTGGAAGCGCGGGCATCGCCACGGGGTGATCGCAGGACTCTCGATCGGGTTCCTGATGTGGTGTTACACGCTGCTGTTGCCATCGTTCGCCAACGTCAGCTGGCTGCCTCATACGGTCCTGGTCGAGGGTGTCCTCAGCCTGTCCTGGCTCGACCCGCAGGCACTGTTCGGTGTTGCTTTTGACGACACTCTGACCCACGGGGTGTTCTGGAGCCTTTCCGGAAACATCGCTGCGTACGTGTTCTTCTCGCTGCGCGCGAAGCCGTCGTTTACCGACCGGCTGCAGGCCAGTGCCTACGTCGATCAGAGTGAACCGACCGCGGCGTTGCCCGCCCACCAGCTGCGGATGATCGACGTGTTCGAGCTGTGCGCCCGGTTTGCCGGCGAGCAGCGCGCGGTGCAGTTCTTTCTCGAACTCGGCTACGACATGCCGCGCCATGGCAGCCTCTCCGCCACGGCAGAGATCCTGGAGAAGGCACAACACCTGCTGGCCGGCAGTATCGGTACCGCCACTGCGGAACATCTGGTGCATACGGCCCTGCACTCGCGTGACCCCGGTGCGGAAAAGCTGTACCGGTTGCTCGACACCACGGGGCAGGCGCTGCAGTTCAACCGCGAGACCCTGCAGGTCACCCTCGACAACATCGGCCAGGCTGTCAGCGTGGTCGACAGCGATCTTCGTCTGCGCGCCTGGAACCGGCGTTACGTCGAGTTGTTCGACTACCCGTCGGACTTCCTGCACGTGGGCAAGCCGATCGAAGAGGTCATCCGATTCAACGTCGACCGCGGTTTTGGCCCGGACTTCTCTGAAGCGGTCGAAGACAACGTCGTCAAGCGGCTCGATTTCCTGAAACACGGTCAGCCTTATGTCTATGTGCGCGACTGGCGCAACGGCAAGGTGATCCAGACCGAGGGTGCACGCCTGCCGGACGGTGGTTTCATCACCACGTTTACCGATATCAGTGCACTGATCGAGGCAGAACGCGAACTGGCTGCGACCAACGAGACCCTGGAGGCCAAGGTCTCGGAGCGCACAGAGATGTTGTCGCGCCTCAATCGTCAGCTGGAAGAGGCGACCCGCAGCAAGTCGCGCTTTCTCGCCGCGGCGAGCCATGACCTGACCCAGCCGCTGAGTGCGTCAAAGCTGTACATGGCGGCACTGCTTGAGGACGTGGCCGGCGAGGGCAAGAAAGAGGGGCTGGCGAAGAATGCGCTGGGTGCGCTGCACACCGCGGAATCGCTGCTCAAGGCGCTACTGGATATCTCCAAGCTTGACTCAGGCGTGATGCAGCCGGAGATCTCGCGGTTCCCGATCCAGCGCCTGTTCGATGCGCTGCAGAACGAGTTTGCAGTCCTTGCACAACAAAAGGGGTTGATCCTGCGCATCCACAAGAGCCATTGCGGTACCGAGAGTGATCCGCACCTGTTGCGCCGTATCCTGCAGAACTTCCTGACCAACGCGATCCGCTATACGCACGAGGGCGCGATTCTCGTCATCTGCCGACACGCCGGACCGGATGCCGTACGCATCGAGGTGCGCGATTCCGGGCGCGGGATTCCACACGACAAGCTCGAGACCATCTTCGAGGAATTCCAGCAGCTCGAGCGGTCATCGGAGGGCGTCGGCCTTGGCCTGGCGATCAGCCAGCGCCTGGCGGCATTGTTGAATCACCGTCTGGAGGTGCGTTCGCGTCCGGGCAAGGGCAGCACCTTCAGCGTGACGGTGCCGCGTCTCATGGTGCCCGAGAGTGCCGCGCCGATCCCGGTGGCCACGTCGTTCAAGACGCGGTGGCTTGAGGGTACCCGCATCCTTTGCGTGGACGATGACAGGAGTATTCTGGATGCCACAAGGGCGGTGCTCGAGCGCTGGGGCGCCCAGGTCGATTGCGTCCATGATGCGGCCGGGTTCCGGGCCGGCGTGGTCAGTGACCGGCCGTATGAGATCGTATTGATGGACTACCAGCTGCACGACCGGGCCAATGGCCTGATGCTGCTGCGCGAATACCGCGCCGCGGCCTTGCGACCGTTTCTGGGCGTGCTGGTGACCGCCGAGCCGGATTCGATGGTGGAAAAGGCCGCGTTGGATGCGGGTTTTCAGTTCCTCGCCAAACCGGTGGAGCCTGCGAAGCTGCGGTCGATTCTGCATGCCGCGATGCAGATGCAGCATGTGCATAACGTCGCCGGCTGAGCGGCATGTGCGGCGGTAAAAAGCGCGTCAGCGGCCGTCGATAACGTTGACCTCGGGCAGGTCGAGCTCCTTGGCGGCGAGTACCGCCTGGGTGCGGTTCCTGACCTTGAGCTTGCGGAAGATCTCGGTCAGATGTGCTTTGATGGTGGCTTCGGTGACGCGCATGATGGAGGCCATCTCCTTGCTCGGCTTGCCTTCCCGGAGCAGCGTCAGCACCTTGAGCTGGGCCGGGGTCAGTTCCTCGAACTCCGGTGTTCCGCCTTCGCCGTCCTGTGTGCCGCCATCGATTGCCTCGGGGAACCACATGTCGCCGGCCAGCACCGCGGTGATGACCTCGGCCATACGATCCATGTCCAGGCTCTTCGGAATGAAACCGCTGGCGCCGTATTGCATCGCCATGTGTACGACCGAGCTGTCGTCGTAGGCCGAAATGATCAACACCGGCAACGACGTGTATTGTTTTTTCAGGATCAGCAGTCCATCCATCCCCTGGATGTCGCTCAGCTTCAGATCGAGCAGCACCAGGCTCGGCAGGGCGTTCTCGGCGAGTGTTTTTCCGAGCGCGCCGAAGCTGTCTACCTGGATGGCCTCCAGGTTGGCGACCGTGCGTTCGAGCAGGTGAGTGATGGCGTCCCGGAACAGGGGATGATCGTCCGCCACGATGATTCGTGTTGCCATTGCCGTATGTGCCTCTGGCCCCCAGGCCAGGCGCCCAAGGGGTGATTCGCCGGTCTGCCCGCGGACATGGGAATTGTCTTCCCATCTTCCATCTGAGCGGGCTTCGACTAAAGTCTAATTGCTGTCAGGCGGATGACTTGCCATATTTCCAAAGCGGTTTGCGACGGCCCCCGGCCACCCGGCTGATTATAAGAGCAAGTCGAAGGTGTCGTCGCTGCCCCATCCAAGGCCCATTCGCCGTGCGAATGTGGAGCCCCCGCCCAACTGGAGGATTTAATCAACATGACCGACGACATCAAAAAGTTCGGGACGCTGTCTCGCCGCGGCTTCCTGAAAGCATCCATGGCCGGCGCCGCCGCCGCTGCCGCGCCGACCATCCTGATCAAAAACGCCCACGCCTTCGTCAACGAGCCCAAAGGTGGCAACGTGATGTTTGGATTCAACGTCCCGCAGACCGGCGCCTACGCCGACGAGGGCGCTGACGAACTGCGCGCCTACCGTCTTGCGGTCAAGCACCTCAATGGTGAGGGCGATGGTGGCCTGATGACCACCATGAAGCCGCTGAGCCTCAAGGGCAATGGCGTGCTGGGCAAGAAAGTCGCCTTTACCACAGGTGACACGCAGACCAAATCGGACGCCGCACGTGCGTCCGCCAAGCGCATGATCGAGAAAGACGGTGCCATCATGATCACCGGCGGTTCGTCGTCCGGTGTGGCGGTTGCTGTGCAGTCGCTGTGTCAGGAGGCGGGCGTGATCTTCATGGCCGGCCTGACGCACTCAAACGACACCACGGGTAAAGACAAGCGCAAGCATGGTTTCCGCCACTTCTTCAACACCGAGATGACCGGTGCCGCGCTCGGCCCGGTGCTGGAAAAAGAGTTCGGTAAAGACCGCGTCGCCTACCACCTGACCGCCGATTACACCTGGGGCTGGTCGCAGGAAGAGTCGATCAAGAAGTATACCGAGGCGTTGGGTTGGAAGACCAAGGCTGCGGTGCGCACCCCGCTGGGTGCCGGCGACTTCTCGCAATACATCACCCCGGTTCTCAACTCCGGTGCCGACGTGCTGGTCCTCAACCACTACGGTAAGGACATGGTGAACTCGCTGACCCAGGCTGTGCAGTTCGGTCTGCGTGACAAGGTGGTCAACGGCAAACAGTTCCAGATCGTTGTACCGCTGTTCTCACGTCTGATGGCGCAGGGTGCCGGCGACAACATCAAGGGCATCTTCGGTTCCACCAACTGGAACTGGTCGCTGGAAGACGAGGGCTCCAAGGCGTTCGTCAAGTCGTTTGGTGCCGAGTACGGCGCCCCGCCATCACAGGCGGCGCACACCTGCTATGTGCAGGCACTGCTCTACGCCAATGCGTGCGAAATGGCCGGTACCTTCAATCCCTGCGGCGTCATCGAGGCGCTCGAGGGCTTCAAGTTCGACGGTATGGGCAACGGTCCGACCGAGTACCGCGCAGAGGATCATCAGTGCTTCAAGGACGTACTGGTGGTGCGTGGAAACGAGAATCCGTCATCGCAGTTCGACCTGCTGAAGGTGGTACAGATCGTGCCGCGTGCCCAGGTCGAGTATCCGGCATCGATGCTGGGTGGTGAACTCGGCTCGTGTAACGCTTAAGCGGCACCCCATGATGCGATCGGCCGTCTTGGTTGACGGCCGATCGCTTCTTTTCCGTCCAAACAAGAGCAAGCGATTTCTGTTATGGAAGCGTTACTCCTCCAGGTACTGAACGGGCTGGACAAGGGTGGGGCCTATGCGTTGATCGCGCTGGGTCTGACACTGGTGTTCGGCACTCTCGGTGTGGTGAATTTCGCGCATGGTGCGATCTTCATGCTCGGGGCCTTTGTCACGGTCAGCGTGCAGAACGTGCTGACCATCTCCATGCGCGTGAAAGACGAAAGCATTACGTTTTTCGATGCCTACAAGGAGACACCCTATCTCGAGGTCTGGTGGGGTGATGTCGGCAGGGCAATCATCGATTACGCGGTACCAATATCCATTCTCGTCGCGATACCGGTGATGCTGCTGATCGGCCTTGCGATGGAGCGCGGCCTGGTACGTCACTTTTACAAGCGCGAGCACGCCGACCAGATCCTTGTCACGTTCGGCCTGGCGATCGTGTTGCAGGAAATCGTCAAGGCGAATTTCGGCGCCAACCCGATTCCGGTGCCGGCACCCGAGCTGGTGGCGGGCAGCGCCGATGTCGGTGCGATGTTCGGCCTGCATGGCGTCGTCTATCCCTGGTGGCGCCTGCTCTACCTGTTGTTTTCCGCGTTGATAATCGGCGCGGTGTTCGCGTTTCTTCACTTCACCACGTTCGGCATGGTGGTCAGGGCGGGCATGCATGACCGTGAGACAGTCGGCCTGCTCGGGATCAATATCGAACGGCGATTTACGATCGTGTTCGGCATCGCCGCCGTTGTGGCGGGTCTTGCCGGCGTGATGTACACGCCGATACTGCCACCCGACTATCACATGGGTATGGATTTCCTCGTGCTGTCATTCGTGGTCGTGGTCGTGGGCGGCATGGGTTCTCTGCCGGGTGCGGTGGCCGCAGGCTTCCTGCTCGGCATCCTGCAGTCATTCGCCTCGATGAACGAGGTGAAAACGATTCTCCCGGGTATCGACCAGATCATCATCTACCTGGTCGCTGTGGTGATCCTGCTGGTCCGGCCACGCGGCCTGATGGGCAAGGACTGAGGGGGAAGAAATGCAGACAATTATTGCGTCCACGCGTACCAAGGACATGGCCCTCACAGCCCTGTTCGCCGTTATCGTCGTCACCGCGCCCATTTGGGGAAAACTAATCGGCGCCGGCTATCCGGACCTGCTGCAGAAGTTCGCGATCTTCGGGCTGTTCGCCATCGGCTACAACATCCTGTTCGGACTGACCGGCTACCTGTCTTTCGGTCACGCCGCCTTCCTCGGAATCGGCTCGTACACAACGGTCTGGTCTTTCAAGCTGCTGACGATGAATGCGATCCCGGCGGTGTTTTTCTCGGTATTGTTGGCGGGAATTTTTGCCGCTGCGATCGGGTTTCTCAGCCTGCGCCGATCCGGGATCTATTTCTCGATCCTCACCCTGGCCTTTGCCCAGATGGCTTACAACCTGGCCTACTCGGTACTGACGCCGATCACCAATGGCGAGACCGGTCTGCGCGTGCTGCGTGACGATCCACGTGTGATCGATGCAGCCCTCGGTATCCAGTCCGAGGGTTCGCCGTTGGGTGACTTCTTTGGGCTGACTCTGACCGGTTACAACGGTTTTTATTTCTGTGCCCTGATGCTGATCCTTGGCTTCTACGTGTCGCTGAAGATTTTCCGTTCACCGTTCGGAATGAAGCTGGTTGCGATAAAGGCCAATCAGACGCGCATGGAGTACACCGGGTTCAATCCACGGCCCTATCTTCTGTCCGCATTCGTGATCTCTGGCATGTACGCCGGTCTGGCCGGTTCGCTGATGGCACTGGTGGACCCGCTGGCAGGCGCTGAACGCATGCAGTGGACGGCGTCCGGCGAGGTCGTACTGATGACCATCCTGGGCGGTGTTGGAACCTTGTTCGGACCGATACTCGGCGCGGCGATCATCAAATATTTCGAAAACATCTTTTCGGCGTTCAACGAGCAGGTGCTGCACCGTATCTTTGAGTTTCTGCCGGATTGGCTGGCCGATATCATGGTCCTGCTGACCAACCCGTTCGTTGGCGAGGGCTGGCATCTGACGCTCGGTGCGTTGTTCATGGTGGTCATTATCTTCGTGCCCGGCGGCGTCATCGAGGGGTTCCGCCGTCTTGCGCGCTGGTCGACCCGGTTCGATGCAGAAGCCGCGGAGCGCAGGAAGGCCGAGGCCGAGGAAAAGGCCAAGGCTCGTGCCGCACGCCAGGCAGCGGACGAAGGGGGTGCGAAATGACGGATCAGCAACAGCGCAAGGTCGTACTGTCGATTTCCGGCGTCAACAAGACGTTCGGGGGACTGCAGGCGTTGACGGATATCAACCTGAAGATCGAAGAGGGCATGACCCATGCGATCATCGGTCCGAACGGCGCAGGCAAATCCACCTTGCTCAATACCTGTATCGGGCGCATCACCCCGGACAGCGGCCATATCCAGTTCGAAGGCAAGGATCTGGTTGCCGGATTTACGCCCCACGCGATCAATCAGCTGGGTATCTCGCGCGTGTTCCAGACGCCGGAGATATTTCCCGAACTGTCGATCCTGTACAACGTGATGATTCCGGCGTTCGCGCGCCGTGACGGATCTTTCAAGTTCAATCCGTTCAGGTCACTGCGCAAGGAAAAGGAGATCGAGGACGAGGCAATGAGCCTGCTCGAAGACTTTGGTATGGCAGACGAGCGGCATCACCATGCGGGCAGCCTGGCGCGCGGCAACAAGCGTCGCCTCGAACTTGCCATGTGCCTTATTCAGCACCCGAAGCTGCTGCTGCTGGATGAGCCTACGGCAGGCATGGCGCGACACGACACCAATCGTACGATCGAGCTGTTGAAGAAGATAAAGCTGCGTGGCATGACCAAGGTCATCATCGAGCACGACATGCATGTCGTGTTCAGTCTGGCCGACCGGATCAGTGTGCTCGCGCAGGGTGCGATCATTGCCGAGGGTGCGCCGAACGAAATCAAGGGGCATCCAAAAGTACGCGAGGCCTACCTGGGGAGTGCCGTGCTATGACGTTTCAGACCGACGTGGCGCCGAAGTCTGCGCCGATCACCGCCAAGGGCCCTTCACCTGCCTACTTCTCGGCGTGGGACCTGCACTCTTACTACGGCGAGAGTTACATTGTGCAGGGGGTGAGCTTTGACATCCGTGAGGGCGAGATCCTTGCGCTGCTCGGCCGGAACGGTGCTGGCAAGACCTCCACGTTGCGCACCATCGCGCGGACCGACAAGCCGCAAATGAAGCACGGTGAGATCTGGCTTGACCACAAGGCGATCCACGAAATGCCGTCGCACGAGGCCGCACGTAATGGGGTTGCGCTGGTGCCTGAAGACCGTCGAATCATTCCCGGCCTGACGGTCGAGGAGTCACTCGACCTGGCACAGATCGCGCCACCGAAAGGCTGGACCAAGGAACGCATCTACGAGAGTTTTCCGCGCCTCGCGGAACGCCGCACGCAGGAGGCGATCACCATGTCCGGTGGTGAGCAGCAGATGCTGGCCGTCGCACGCGCGCTCGCGCGTGACGTGAAGCTGCTGTTGCTCGATGAGCCGTATGAGGGCCTGGCGCCGGTAATCGTTCAGGAAATCGAACGCATCCTCGAGGGCATCCGCGAGCTCGGGATGACCACGATCATCGTCGAACAGAATGCAATCGCTGCGCTCAACCTGGCCGATCGGGCAGTCATTCTCGACATGGGCGAAGTCGTGTTCGACGGTACCGCGCAGGAGGTCCTGGACAATTCGGAATTGCGCGAGGAATACCTGGCGATCTGAACCGGACGGTCGCGCAGGTGCGCCGGCGAATTCACGGTTTTCGATACTTCTTCAGGCCGGCTCGGCGCGACTTATCGGCAACGGCTCGGCCAGCTGCTCCGGGCTCAGGCGGGTCTCGTCATGCAGCGTGTCTGCCAGGTTCATGCTGATGGTTTCGGTCACTGGTCCGTCTGGGGTCAGGCCATGCGCCCTGAGCTTTTCCGCCAGATCACCCATTGCGCCGTCGAACAGGATTTCCTGTGCCGCGGTCAGGTACTCGTTGGGTACCGAGTAGATATTGATCTTCCACTTCGGGTAGTACGGCGACCAGTGCGGCGTGTATTCGGCAGACACCAGCTTGATGTTGCCCAGTTGCTGAATGCGCTTGCGCCAATGCGATTCCCAGAACTCGTCCCGCCAGTGAAAAACCAGTTCGGCATCCGCACGTTGCGGCGTGTCCTGCAACAGCTCGGTCACTTTGCTGGGCCAAAGCGTATAGCCAAAATCTTCGGGAAGCTGTTCGCGACGGCGCGTGGGAATGACAAGTTTCATGACGATAGATACGATCGGCTGACTGCTCCATAAGTTTAGTACCAATAAGCAATGCAGCCCCTGATTCAGGTCAAGGGCTCTTCCTGCGCCCAGATGAGGGTTACTCCAGAATCAGCACGATCAACGCCTTCGGCCCGTGGATCCCGTAGGCCAGGGTCTGTTCAATATCGGCCGTCTTCGACGGCCCCGACACCAGCAGCGCGTTAGTCGGCATCCGCGCTGACCAGTTCTCCGCGGCGAGCAGTGCGGCGAAGTTCTCGAACATACGACCGGCATCGAGCAGGGCGATGTGCAGCGGCGGTACCAGTGACATCAGCCGTGGTTCGTCCGGGCTTGGCCATAGC
>Ga0116162_10000943_pt1 | contig 19748 bp, 13 predicted proteins | sample AD_UKC105_MetaG_FD_89875 | JGI IMG/M metagenome (GOLD analysis project Ga0116162, IMG submission 89875) | Active sludge microbial communities of municipal wastewater-treating anaerobic digesters from Hong Kong - AD_UKC105_MetaG | ecosystem: Engineered > Bioreactor > Anaerobic > Digestate... | reverse complement strand
TGCTAAAATACACCAGGTACGAAAACAGGGCCAAAGTGCGCTTGGTGGGCATGTTTTAGGCCCCACCAGGTACGAAAACAGGGGTAAAGTGCACCTGGTGGCTCTCTGCCTTCCCAAAGTTAGCGAAAATATTATAGACTTTACTTTCCGATGCAAAATATAACTTCAATTGAATATCAGGACTTTACGCTTATAGGGTACAAATAAGGTACATTACTACATTAAAAAACCCCTTTCGGGGCAAAATTACAGTTTATATTTTGAGTACTTCCCTATACAAAAGTTGGTAGGAATGCAAACATGGAGACACTGGAGCATTCAGTATTAGGATTGATATGGCCTTCCTCGTCATTAGAGCATCTAACCGCAAATGATATCCCCGTAGATTGGCTAATAGCAAGCTTCTTGGGGATGTTCTCATACTCTTGATTCCGCGAGTTGACAAATGAAGCCTCTATAATTTTTCCATTCTCCTCGTTCTCTATTTTTCTCTTTATGTCGAAACCTTTTGTGGTCAGAATCTGGTCGGATGTATCAACAGAGAAATCCTTCCTCTCAAAGACCTCCAATCGCACTTTACCAAATGAATTCTTTAGGATAATTCTATTCCCCTCAATCTCCTTGCTGGCCGTTCTTTCGTTAAAGTCAATACGATTGGTGTTTCTTAGGAAGAGCATGAATTTTGGATTATCGATGACGTCTTCAATTGCCTTACGATAACCTTTTTCTCCCTCAATCTTATCAGCTCCAAGCTTAAGTGCGATTGCAACGTTCGCATTAGATTTGAAAGCTGATATTGCAGGGAACTTCTCTCTCTTAACCCAAATAGGCTCCAACTGCCAAGGTATATCGTTCACCCCGGCGAAACGCGCCCTCTCACTGCTGAAACGCTCCAAAAAACGGGATTTCTGTTCATCGGTGGAAAGCTCGTTCACAAAGAAATAGAACTTCTCAAAGTCGTTGAATCCGGGGTGTGTCTTCTGATACTTGAATTGATAGCCACCTGTTTTAATCATGACCTCCTCAGAATCGGTAAATACTGACTTAAAGCCAATACCTTTGTATCCTGTTTTGTTCTCGTTTGCCTTCTTCGTTCCGTTTGCAGCAGAAGTAATCGCCTCAAAGTCTTCCCGGTCAAAGCTGAAGCCATTATGAACGATGGACAGGTAATCACCCTCTGTTTTGACCGACACCGAAACACCGGTTTCAGAAGAAGCGTCATCAGCGTTTTGTATCAGCTCAAAAAACATCCTATCCTTTGAAGAATACATGTTTTTGCCGACCTCTGCGAGCAAATGGGCGGCGGTGATATTGGTGGCAGGGCTAATGTTTTTCTTGAAAGCCTTCAGCACATCATCACTGAACGGATCACGGAGCACATGCTGTATGTTCTCAGCTTTAAACTGGAATAATTGATTTCGTTCTAAACGGGTGTCTTTGGGAAGCAGTACAAGATTGAATTTATAGAAGTTCCCTTCTATCGCGCCGCAATTTTTATTGACGATGATTGCCCTTAAGTTGTATCCGTACTTCGGGTCTACGAGAATTTTCCCTTCTTCTCCCGGATTGGAGGAGTACAGATTTTCTAGGAAGAGGTAGTCTCCTCGCTTCTGGCATTCTCCAATGAATTCAGTTCCGGAATGGCCAATATGCTTCAATAGATCATCAAGAGACAGTTCATACAAAGCATCATCATAAGGTTTCTCTTGAAGGTATTTTAATCCAAACAGCAACTTACCATTCTCTTCTCCAACAAATACCGCATTGATAGGTTCTCCTTCATAGAGAACATCACTAACTTTGTTAATGGCATTCCATCCCAGATGTTCTTTGGTAATGGTGCCCTCAATGGAATTGTCAACCAAAATCTCAGCACGTGAAGCGGACACTTTTTTTACCTCACAGGGGAAGATTGAGCCAGGTTCATAACGCTCTTTGAATTCAATTATTGACTGCTGCTTCATCCAGTAGGAGACGTCGCACAAAAGCAGCATACCATCAGAACGGACCTTCTCGACGGCAACCATAACGAAATCATACTTTGCCCCGGAGAAGATGCCATCTTCTCCAAGAAGAGAAGGCATTTTCTTATTAGGCAAGAAACCGAACGTATCATTGTCTATTGAAACATATACACCTCGCTCGGTTATATTGTTAACTTTTCCATTAAGTATAGTTCCTGTCTCGTATGGCATATAGAGAAGATTTATTAGTAATCTTTATTGTTTTTATCCAATGGGGCTGTTCAAACGTACTAAGCTACGGCATATTTGCGAATTCATTCTTCGTAGGATCATGACTGTTCTCTGTGAAAACTTATGACCTCAATGAAATAAGGAAAGGTACTGTGTCTTCCGGATGTTTTTACGACATGAAAGGACTAAAGCTTTTGTATGAACATTTTATCGTAATCCCGGATATATTCAAGGAGCGTGCTACCCTCGAGTATCTGGATTTCTGCGGCAAGGCCGAGAACAAAGCGGGCGACGCCTTCCATTCCGCTGACGGAACCCTCAAATACCCATTTCCCGCGCACTTTGCGGATGTCTTTTTCAGATAGGGGATACTCTTCTAACAAGAGGCTTTTTGCTCGTTGAGAGAGGAGTAATTTGACCTTAGTGGGGCTGTGGCCGTGAATGCGGAAGCAGTCAATTGGTTGGCTGCGATGAAGTTTCTCGGCAGTCCAGGCTTCATCCAGAATCTCGACTTCCGTGATGCGGGCAACCTTGAAACTCTTGTTGATTCCGTCTTCGAGGTCGTAAGCCCAGATGTCAATGTAGTTCGTGGTAAAGGAGAAAGGCTCTACAAGGCGGTCACGGGTCTCGCCAGAGTTAGCCGACTCGTAGCCCTTGAGAATAACCTTCTTCTTGCCTTTTATGGCATCAACAAGCGCTTGGACATTGACGGCGTTGGATTTCTTGTCAATGTAGTTGGCGATGGATGTAGAATCATAGACGGCGGCCAGTTTCCGTTTGAGTCCTTGCTTCAGGACATTGGTCTCGTCCAGCCGGTCTATCATATTGGCCACGATGGCTGCTTCTTCCTCTGAGAAGTAGACCATCTTGTTGAGGTCGGGGTAGGGGCGTTTGAGTGCGGCACAACGGTAGATGGTTCCGTCTACTCTCTCAACCACGAATCCGGCACCCTTTAGGGTATCCATATAGCGATAGATAGAGCGGCTGGATGTGCCCATCATCTGTGCAATGTCCTGCACCGTATAACTTGCGTTACCGGTGAGGATCGTCATCAGACGGAGTACCCGTTCTATTTTCGGCTGATCCATTGTATTAGAGAGATTTGATTGCGATGCGAGGCATTTCAGTCTTGAACTCAGGGTCAATGTAGTGACACTGGGTCTTGATGATGCCACGACGGCGGATGGCCGGCTCGAGGCAGTAGTAGTTGAACTCTTCGACGTTGACATCCTCAACGGTCTTCCAGTGGGGGAAGAAGAGTTTCATTGCTGCAGTTGCTATGCGCTTGACGGCCTTGAAGTCGCGCATATCGGCGTTCTTATCGTATTCGACGAGCTGGTCGAAGAGCATTCCGTAGACATTTTCTGTGCGGAGGCTATGCATAATCTCGGAGAAGTACTCAACGTTGATTGTCCAGCCCTTGAAAACCATATCCTTGGTGATTCTCGGGAGGTACCAGCCTTCGATGAAGCAGTGGAAGCGGTCGAGCAGAGCGGACTCACGGAAACTATTAGGCAGTGAGTCGAAGTAGCGGTAGTTGACGGGCTTTTTGTTGTGATCCAGAGGAATATTACCCATCAGCATCAGGCCGCATTCGGAAGTGATTTCCTTGTTGTCGATGGTGGTCTTGCCTGCTTCCAGATATGCCTTGAGGGCGGCTTGGATTTCGGCAGGCTTCTGGAAGACAATTGTCTGGATTTCGTCAAATGCGGTGTAATCGTGGTTGCAGATGATGCCCAGCTGTTCCTTCTGTTTATCGTAGAGGAGTTTTGCTCTGGTCACCTTGCCGCCGCTGATAATCCATCCGTATTTGGAAAGGTTGCCGAACACATAGGATTTACCTGTTCCCTTAGGCGCCAGCTCAATGACGTTGAGGCGAGGTTCGATGAAGATGTAGAGGCGGGTCAGGAATTCCAGCTTCTGCTGCATACTGGCAAAGGTGTCGGCATCGTACTCCATCGCGGAGAGAAGGACGTCTATCCATTCCTCCGTAGTGAAGCTCTTGCGGGCCTCACGGAGATAGTCCACATCGACTGATTTATACGGCTTAAATGGCTTGTAATCCACCATTTCAACGTGGTTCTTCTTGCCGTTCTCATCAGGCATCAGGCAAAGCTTGATGATGCCCCATTTTTCTCCGTCCACAAGTTCTCCCTGGTGCTGTTCGTAGATGTAAGGGGGAATCTGGCCCTCGTTGGATTTGATGCCGAGATCCGGAATGGAGAAACGTCGAAGACCGTGTACCAAGTCAATCGTGATTGTGAAACGAGTGAGCAGGGTAACTTCTTCGCCAGTGCCCAGCCGGTCCTTGACGGATGTAGCCTCACGAGGGATGACCTTGTCGAGGAAGTTGGTGAGGGCGCCACGGTCCACGACACCTTCCGAATTGATATAGCGCTTCAGGAGGTAGTCCTTCACGAAGGAAGGGAGGTTGCGACCGGCGAATAGACTGTCCGTGGAGTTCGGGTCTTTGTAAATCGCCATCGGGGCGAAGTACGTGCGTATCTTGTTGCTAATTTCAGCGTTCATATGCGTATGGTATTTTCAATCAAAACAAATCGTCTTCTACAACACCCAGGTTGATCTTTATCTTATAGTTGTGCTCCATTTCCTGGACGACAAGAATCACCTTATCGACATTGGATGCAATCACCAGAGGTGCACTGCACCAATTATCACCGCCCTCCGCGTGCATTTCATAGCGCTGGCCATTGTACAGAAGGTAGGGGATGTCGGCACTGGAAAGGCCTGAAACCTTGAAACGAACCACCGGGTTAGATGCGGACAGTTCCAGCGTCTTAGGTGTGATGCTTGTGGTGGAGTGGAAATTGGAATTGGATATGATGAATATCGGAACAAGCACTTCCTCTGGAGTACATCCCCCATGACAACCGCAGTTAGCGTCAACCTTGGATGTCAGTGATTCGTGGCGAAGGGCGCAGATGGTTCGCTGGTCGTCAAGAATCTTGTATTTCTCATCACTTACCGCCGTGCCTTTATTCCACGTTGCAAAGCGACCGCTATGGTCGCCAGTGATACCGTTGAGGTTGAGGCCTGGAACAAGCTGGGACAGGTAGGAGATACCGTGGTCTGAAATGATGGCAATTTTCTTCCCAGGGTTCTCGTCGAGTATGCGATTGATGGCTTCCCGGATCTTCTTCATATCCGCAATGATATAGGACGGATAGGGGCGAGACTTGTGAGAATCACTATCCAGGTCGCCATTCTTTGGCAGCGTGCCTCCAGAGAGTTTCTGCAGGTCATACTTGTTGATTTCCGTGGCCGTAGGAATGATTGAGCGGGCAATCAGGACATCATTTAGATAGTAGTCTTCGTCGTTACGGGCATCGACAACCTGTTTGATGAATGGTATCCATTCCATTCCGAGACCGTCTATCCAGAAGTAGACATCAATGTCGTTACGGTTGCACATTATGTTGCGAACCGTCTTGAAGCTATTGTACCAGTTGTTGAAGGAAATCTCGTTGGCATTCTTACTGAGAAGAAGATTCTTGATCTCATCAGTATAGACATCGGCCAATTTTGCTCTCTTGTAGGCATCTATGTATGACAGACACCAGATCTTGTCAGCTTCCTGCGTGCCAAAGGTCGGCTTCATATATGCGTAGAGATCCGGATATACTTCTGCAATCTCAGTGGGGGAGATTGTACCGTCTCTGAGCCACTGAATAACAAGGCGTCTTTCGACATCAGTCGTAGAGGTAACGTACCTCAACGCCGACTTGGTTCCGAGGCGTTCTTCCGTCTCCTTCAACTTGCTTTCGAGCAGCTCCTGCACCTCATCCGGTAAGACTATGTTCTGTGACTGTGCCTGGCGCAGACCTTCGTTACGCTCATCAAGGTTATCTGCCTGATCTTCCAGGTCGAAGATAGTCAGGAGAAGGTTCTGGACAAACTCGGAGTTGTTGTAGGTGGAGCAATTCTTAAGAGTGCGGCAGATGTAGCCCTGGTCGCAGAACTTATTGGTATAGTATGCGCTAAGCAACCAGCGGCTATAAGCATCGTGACTTTTGAACCAAGTCTGATAGAATACTTTGTGGTCGGCCAGATCGTAGATGCCGAACTTAGCGTTGAAGAATGCGTTGAAATTGAAGTTATGGATGTCAATCTCGCCGGCAAGCCTTAGCCAGAATTGCTCGTCTTCGGGCTTGTATTCGACCAGGTTGAGGGATAGGCCAAGGCCTTTTGTCAAGAATTCATAGACGTTGTGGCAGACAGTATAATCGAAGGCATTGTCAGGCTGAGCATATTCAGCATTGACAAAGATGGACTGAGAGGTGCAAATGATTGTATGTTTGATATCCTGCTCTTTCCATATTTGCAGCCATTCCATTGCATTATGGACAAGCGTAGCCTTTTTGTCAAGCCCCTTTACATTGTAGGTCGTATTGTTGGTTAGGACCAAATTGTAGTTTAGCTGATGATCCGGAGTCTTGAGATACCACATCATGCACTGCGGGTCGTTGGCGTACTTGGACATTTTGCCATGCAGGCCCACAATCGGGATATAGACTCGACGATGCTCGATGTAGTTTTGCTTACTATTCTCAGCGCCTTTGATGGTAGCAATCAAGGAATCAAACTCGTTGCTGGTTTTGTTGTTGTAAAAACGAGCCAGCTCCGAGAATGGCGTAATAACCGTGTCAAAAGCACATTCCCGGGCATAGTTAAAAATCTTGTCTGCCAGAGTGCTATAAGTAACAATCACGTCCGGGAAATTCTTGTCCAGCCAGAAGTCAATACTCTGGAAGAACAGGGAATTTGAGGTTTGCCTTGATATGAATTCGTAGCAGTCCCGGAAGTTGTCGAAGAGGACAAAACGAATCGGATAACGGTCGGCAACGAACTCCCCGTTACTTGGATTTGTTTTATCCTGATCAACTGCCTGCATCAGGGCTTCTATGTCTGCGTACTGAGTCAGCATAGCATTTAGTCGTTCAGTATGATGTCAAGGATAGAATCGTAGCCAAGATTGACGAGACGGCCAAGCATATCTTTCGCTTCGCGAATCTCCGTAATACTGTTCACTTTGTCGAGGGCCTTCTTTTTACGTTGGTCGTAAACAGGGGAGGGCTGCGGCGGAACAGGAGGGATCGGATGAGGACCGGGAACCGGAGGAGCGGGCGGCACTGCAGGCATCGTGGAAACGCGCCATTTCAGAAGTGCGTTGAGCACCTCAGATTCGTTCCAGAATCCAACGGAGGACTCCAAGTGCTGGGTGATGTAGAGGAATGCGTTATCAAACTCTTCCTCTTTCAATTTCACTGTTTCCTCTGTCTGTAGGAATGCCAGGAAGCCTTTACGGAAGTTGTCCTGGATATTGATGAGATTCTTCAATTCGAACTCGTACATTTTGAAACCGTCAAGCGTTTCGGAGAGGAGATTCGGATTGGAGGAACCGATTTCTACGCAGATGGCGTTGATGTTATCAATGAGGGTCTTCAATTCTGGCTTAGCCACATCATCCGGGAGGTGTTTCAGCGACCAAAGCGGATACTTCTTATCCGGCACATAAGAATGCGTCATAACCCAACGTGCATTCTTGAGGCTGCTGATTTCAGTGATTCCTTTGTAGCTTGTCAGGTTGAAGATCTTGATGAAGGACTTACATAGCTTTCCCTCTTCAGGAGTCTCAAAGCGGAAGGTGACTTTCTGGGAAATCTTGCCCTCCTCCCATGCTTTGAAGACTTCAACCACATCCTCAACCAGATGCTGAGCCTCACGAGGCTTTCCGTTAAGGTCGAAGATCTTGTTGATGTAAGGACGCATCGCAAAAGCCAGCATTCCCATACCAGCATGGGACTGGAAGAGACCATACGGCGGCTGTGTCAGTTCAATGAACTTTTCACACAGATTAAAAGTGTTTGATTTGTCAGCATACTTAATCTTCTTCTCGACAAACTGGCAAACCTTATAGAGCGGATGCTCAGGATCGATGTCTGTTTTCCACGTGAGGTCATCATTGACGCTGTCCTGCAGAAGGAAAGTGACATGCATTGCAGGCCCTTTGCTTCGATCTGTAATCTCCTTCTTCGTGTTGTATGAAAGCACATTCTTTACAGTCTCCTTGTTTAGGGCCTTTTTCCAGAATGTTGCGGATGACTTAATCTTGATGAGCTCCAATGATTCCGGACCAGAGGAGAAAATGGCCGGAGCGACTTCGGAGTTGACGAAAGTCGGGAGTTTGAGGGCGGCATGACTCATAGCCTGGCCGCCTATGTATGTTTCAAAGACTCCCCGGCGTATCTCCTTGATCCACTCCTTCAACATATCGGAAGCCAGCTTAGAATGGGATTGCTGCTGGTCAGCGAAACCATGTTGCTGCGCGCATTTGGAGTTGGCCTGGTACTCAATGAAGCGGTCGTAATTTGTGTCTGTGAGAACGCTGTCAAATACGATAAATGTGGTTGTCTGGAAACGATCCTCGGAAGAATTGCGAAGAGCTATATCTTTCAAGGAGTTGAGCTCGTCAGCGTTCTTGGCAACCATCAAAGCAAAGAACAACTCATAGTCTTTAGCCGCTTTTCGGCCATTCTCAATCTTATTAAGTAGTGTAAATTCACTTGCTTCGAGAGAATAGAACTGGAAACTGCACGGGCGATTAACGCCTCCAAGATATTTCGTAAACTCCTCTGATGCAACGGTTCCGAAACTGATGACTTGAGCTGTTGTTTTGAAATCTTTCCCGATGAGTTCTTTCTTGATGTCTTCAATCTCTTTTGGCGGAAGAGCAGAGAATTGAATGGAAAACATTCCACCCGGTGCCCGTTGGATAATACTCTCTTCGTTAAACCATGTGAGAATGTCTTCAATCTGATGCTCAATAGAAGTTCCAATGAATAACTGTTTGATATTCTCCTCACTTGGTGTAACAGACTCATTGTTGGCGATATTGTTTAGCGCATTCAGCAGCAAAACACTCTTGAAAACGGCCAAATGATTCGGGCCTTCATGTTCGACACGTAAACGATATGAATTATAACGTTCAGTAACAGCGCCAAATCTGGACACATCGTTGTTAAACTCTGAAACGACGTAGTCCCAAAGATAGTCAGCCGTAATGGTTTCGCGATTCATGAACTTATCTTCGTCCTCAAGGAATGCCTTGATTGCATCATTTTCACCAAGGAACTGGAATACACTTCGGGAAGAAGAACCTGCCTGACGAGCGTAGTATGTTGCGAGATTTGCTGTAGCCGGATGTACAGGGAACAAATTTTTAATATCTGCAATTGTTTCACCAGGATTGACGGAATCCTTAGTAAAGAAAGTGAGAAGTGGAGCACACTTGTCATAGAACGAAGAGTTGATTCTCTTCAATTCTTCTTCAGTGCCTACCAACTTGAACTTTCGGGACATAATCTTAAACGCAGATACGGGCTCCATATTGTATCGCATATAGAGATAACGTCCCTTTGTCTTATCACGTTCCTCGGCCTTTAGCGAGTTGAGGGCAGAAGGGTGAGAAATAAAGAAAAGGTACGAGTTGTTTTCCGCGTTCATCGTCTCATCAGCAAGCCTCTGAAGGTCAACAAGTAGGCTAAGACCAATGTCTGATTTCATTACATCGGTGAATTCATCCCATATTAGGAGAATTCCATCGAACTCCGATGTCTGTGCAAGCTTGTTTTGCACTTCAAAGAACCAGTCGCTCAGTTTTTCTGTCTCAAGACGTATTTCAATCCCTCTGTCTCTGAGAACCTCTTTAACCTTAGAAAGAGTGCCAGAATCCTGGTCTTTCAAATTGGCAACCAGTTTGTCCGTTGTCGGGGTGAAGGAGGACAACTTCGGGTTCTGCTGAAGGATAAGGTCCCACATCTGACGATTGTTCTGAATATGGCTAACGTAGTTGTCATAATCCGTCTTGACATCAATATCCAAATTAGCCTTAAGAAGCGCCTTCTTTATCTCACCCTGCATTTGGAGAGAAAGGTCATCCTTGTGGGCAATCTTATTCTGACCATACATTGTGACAGGGAAGAGCCGTTTCTTCGTACGAAGGTCGAAGATGGAATTCTTCAGTACAGCATATTTCGGGTCAGCATACTCCTCATTCACATATTCGGATATTTCGGATACCGGGTCACATAACAAATGCTTTATGACGGCAGCAGCGTGTGATTTACCCGTACCGTAAGTACCCTCAATCCAAAAGGACTTGTGAACATTGGTGTCGTTGTTATACACCGCATTAATAATCTTTCGGAGAATGTCATTGAACTGCTCATTAGCGATGAAGACACGCCACGCACCATCCTCTTCTGTCTGGATGTTGTAGGCGGCCTTTTGACCTCTCAACGCAATGATGTCAGAATACTTAGTTGCCATATTATCGTGTGTTTTCTATTTGCATTTTGTAATAGCCAGAGATTGCGTTTCTATAGAAATCACGAATCTCTTTGTCCTGAAGGAGATCCCACAATGCCTGGTCGAACATCGCATAATCAAGATTCTCTCTCATGAACTTGTCCGAAGGGACTGATGGTATCTTTGGGGCATCAGATTTCCACTCCAGCTTCCAAAAACCATCACTACTCATATGATAGAATGGATATTTAAGTGGTGTTGGCTCAGCTTGTACTTTGCCGAGTATTGTCTCATAGATGGGTTTCACCTTATTGTAAATAATCTTGTTCCCAGTTATTGAACCATCTTCAATAGCGTCAAAGACGGAAAACAAGAGTACGGGCTTTGCGAGATTCACCTTATCTCCGGTGACCTTTTGCTTCATCGAGAGAAAAGCGATCTTGTAGAAATCCAACAGATACTGATTCTTCATAAATCCCATATCATTGCGTTATAGTATCGCCTCAACGATTGAGACAGAAGAGACATCATCTCTCAGGGAGATATTATCCAATCCCATATTTAAGTCGGCATTAAGGATGCCTACAGAGGAAGAGCTAAGAGATCGTAGCGTTTTTTCAAACACTGATTTGGTTATACCCAATACCCGACAAGGACTATTAACGCAGTCCGGATCATAGAAATCAGCGACACGTAATGAGCGAACCCCTTGCATTTCAGCATACTTGTAAATGCTATAAGCAAGGCCCTTGTCAGAAATGTCCTCATATGCACCGCGAAGCATGGCCTTATTGTCTTTCGTTTCGGCATAGTTGAGTACAGCACCAATAGGTGAATAGTTGAACGTTTGAATTAGTGCAGCAACTGCGCTCTCAACCGTCTTCTTGGTACCATCAACGCCCTGCTCCATAATCGCTTCAACAAGTGTCCCCTTATCATAGGCTTGACCTATTGCCACATTATTTGCGAACCAGTTGACGATGAACGAATTGTACGAAAGGTTTATAAGGATTGCTTCCCACGTGAAGTTAATATCGTCAATATAGGCATCTTTCAACGCCTTGCCAAAAGGAGTGATCGCCAGCTTCGCATCAACGATTTCAGCATGCTTAAGCCACATCTTGAAACCGTCCACTTGAGCAGAACCAAGAGAATTAGTTACCCAGAACCCATCGGGGTCACTAAAGTACTCGCTTAACCAATCTTCGTGGAAGCCGAAGGTTTTATAGGCCTGAACCTTAGCCGTAGCATTTTTGTCAGAATCTTTCAACATACGTATACAATCTGTTGCTATGCAGCCACGGTCATGGGCATCAAGGCACTTATGACAGTGAATGCATTTTGAATTATCAATTTTCAATTCAGGGTAAATCTGAAGCGCCCCTGTCGGACAGTCCACTTCACAGACCTCGCACTGGACGCAATAAGAACTCTTGTAGATAACTCTTTTTATTAGCGTCAAAAGCTTATTGTCCTTGCAATCAGACAAAGTGAATGTGATATGGTCATTAGCGTGGTACTTTATCTCGAATGAATAGATACCACCATTGAAGTTCAGTTCTCCCTTATCACAATCTTTCAGTTTGTTGACACTAAACTTTCCAATCGTAGTAAGCCAAGAGTAAATAGGGAAGTGGGCACCAGTAATGTCCGCTATAAAAGAATCACCCTTCTGCGCAAAACGAACGTCGGTCTTAATAGAATCTCTATCTCCCAAGGTCTTCATTTTCCACTTCCGTTCACGTAGATACGATGCCGTGTCTTTCACTCCATTCTTCTGAGCCCATGAGGATAAGCGCTCAACAAATGGAGCAAGTTCCTTCGGGTAGTACTTGTTGGCAATCATGTCATCCCATGCGGATGAGAAGGGGCAAATCAGGCATCCTACACGAGCTTTACCGAACCTGTATGCAGGATTAATCGGGAGCTTGTACTTTAAAAGATATAAGAAAATCTCGGAGGTGTTCCACAATAGTATTGGGTGAGCATTAAAGATGTTTGTGTGCTTCCCTTTGCCTATCCTTTGATAAGCAGAACGACGCTGACTCTCTTCAGCTCGAACCCCATCGAAAGTCAAAACCTTTCCCTGCTTATTAGTGCCTGGCAATTTAAAACACCTGTACAACGGTGCGGTTTTCATTATAGAACAACACCAACGATGGGTGTCAGTAGGGGTTCCAATTTTGTCCCAGTAATCAAGCACCGGTGCATGGTTTGCGGCGGTCGAGAACTTGAGATCAGGGAACTTCTTGCTGTAGAATTCCTGAACTTCCTTATACAGGTTCAAAGATGATGGCAGCTCATATCCGGTGTCGGAATAGATAACTTGGAATGCGCTCGGAGGAATGGCTCTTGTACATAGGTCAAGAATAACTTGAGAGTCCTTTCCTCCTGAAAAAGACGCCAGAAAAAAGTCGATTTTGGTTGTCTGGAAGATTCGTTTACCCTGTTCTTGGGCGGCTTCCAGCGGCATCACGTCAAAGCTATCGCAATCCTGCTTAACGATGGCCATCTTTTGTTTGGTCTTCTGCTCCTGACGCTCTTTGAGCTGCTCAACGATCTGGTTTGCCGGCACCCGCTCGAAGCTCTCGGTAGCGGCGCTATATGCAAGGTAGGTGTCACGGATAAAGTCGATGGCTTCGCTCTCTATGAGGAACAAAGGGTCTTTGTTCTTTTGGAGCATTGCCTTCACGTTTACAGGTTTGAGTTTGCCCGGGGTTACGCCGGCAGCATACTTTACAGTTGGGGCATCGTATATATTGGCACCAGAGACCTCAAACAAAAGATCTCCACGATAGTAGTATTGCTTGTTACAGGCCCACATTATGGGTTCTTCACAGCGCGGATAAGTCCAACCGGCCTCATTCAATTTCAACAAATCCAGCTCTTCGAAAAACACCGGGCGAGGGGACACTGACAAAGTATCCTCAACGACATGCAGATTCAGTTGAATCCCTCCGGTGGCCTTATCCCAGGTAATCTTATACATCTATTCTAAATACGTTTCTATTGTTTAGTTCTCCGCTTAAAAGGCCGAGAAATAATGTATTCCTTATACTTTTCCTCGAACGCTCTCCATTCTTCGATTTCTTCAAGCGGGATTACATTGCGAGAGCAAGCGCTACGCCGATTACCGATAAAGCGATAAAGACGATACTCTTCTTCATCATCTTCGTTGTGGTACGGATATCGCCCCTCACGAAGAATGAACTCCTCGAGAAGTTGCATACTCTCTTGTGTCGTTCGTTTCATCCGACGATCACCACCGACCACCTTGTATTCGTCGCCATAATTAGCATTGGAATAGCCAAAGTATCGCACTCCATCTTTCACCAAAACAACGAATTTTCGGCTCTGTTCCTGCATCAAATTGCTCGAAATGCTGCTATCGCTTGTGTCGGGCCGGAATCGGCGCACGTATTCACACACATCGTCGGCAGGAGCAATAGGTTCATCGAGGGAATCGAGATACTCGCAAACAAACTCTCTAATAGTGCCGCCTCTATAACTGCTGTTATTCCACTCTCTAAGGCCATATGTGCTGGTGCGCCCGAAGGGGACTATGTTCTTATTCCCTCCGATGGCACCACGAAGACTGCTTTCTGTAGAATCACGCTCCGGATATTGGTACAAATATTCTTCGTAAAGCTCATCGAACGTCATTGGATGGCCAGCGGCACGAAGGATCTCTTCCAGGATGAATTGGTTGGTTTTGTACGCATTTGCCGGAAGAATCACATTGCCGAGGTCCACCTCAACAGGGAAGTGGAGATAGAGAATTGAGCGGCAGGTGGTTTCAATCTCTGGCAGTTCATCTTCGCAGTACTGGACTTTAAGATGAGCGTTGATGAGGCTTTTCAGATTGACCTTTTCCTCGCCCATACGTCTTTCTTGCATCCTGTTTTCTAAGTCCTCGATGAATGCCTCAAAATCAAATAAGCGAGTAAGAGCGGTCGGGACTATGCAAAGGTATTGGTCAGTGTCGAAATATCCGCCGATGCTCTTGACTGGATCGCCAATCAAGGTTAGGTCATCGAAAACGCTACCAAGCACCCATGTGATGAAGTTGAGACTGAAATCCGTGCCTTCGGCGGCATTGATGTCATCCTCATAATGAGTCATTTGGTACCGGTAAGGATTCTCGGTGATGAACCCCAGGTTGTAATATGTCTTGAAGTAATCGGGGAGCTTTCCGATCAGTTTGTTACGTTTCTGGCGAACCCTTTCAGGAGACAGCTTCAGAACTTCGGCGACTTCGTCACGCTCAGGCAGTTCCTGGCCTTGGTGAATGTAGAGACATCCATCGATGAGTGTCTTCTTCTCCTCTGGCTGGTTGTCCAGGAACAGCTGAATGACTGCGAACATAGGGAAGTACCCAAGTGCGTCTTCTTGCTCGCGTAGAAGTTCCATTGCCTCGTCCGGAAGACCCAATGCAGTAGGAGAGGCAATCAAATGGTGCTTCACTCGGGAAGATACTGATTCTTCGTCGGGGAACTGTTCTAGAAACAGCCTCGCACGGACAAAGAAGTCTTTGATTTCCGGAGTGGACTTCCGTCCGATTGTAGGGATTGATTTGATGCAATCAGGGTCACAGATACGCTCGTAAAAAGCTGACAAGGAATTATTGCACTCCTCGAGCAACCAGTTGATTCTATTATCGGACCGCGTAGAAAGGCCTTCAATGGTGGCCTTAAATAGCGGAAGGAGCTCGTCAATGTTGCTGGGAAGGATATGCTTTGTAACCTCCAGCTCGGGTTCTGGAGTCTCATTTGCCTCTGCAGGAAGCGGCGTGTCAGATAAGTCGTTAAGGGTATCCTGGAGTGAGAGAATCTCTTTAATTGTAAGTCGACCGCAGTTACGCAGCTCTTTTATCTCTTTGTATGAAGCACCAAGGAAATGCTGGAGGAATAGTCCAATATCGGGGAAGGTTTGCTGCCAAGCCTTCATTACGTTGTAGGTGCGAACTCTCATCGAGGGGAGGAGTTTTTGATAGGTTTCAATAAGCAAACCCAACGAGTTTTCCCCGTGGGTTCCCACACTGAAGGTGTCGAGACGCTCCTGCATTCCTACAATTCCCTGAATTTATGGCTGATGTGTTATTCTTGCAAAGAACAAAGATACATTTTTTTCTTGGGATGGCAGTAAGAAACGGCAAAAAAGTGTAAATAAATGAAAACTCGTGACAGACTGTTGTCTCAAATTGCGGCCATTTTGCGACGAAAGTGTGTCCGGGAGAAAAGACAAATCCCGCCTCTACAGAAGATAGTTGGGGCGGGATCGAGTGATTATTACAGGTTTGGGAGAATGGTGTTGCTAAATATAGGGGGACACTCCGCGTTTTTTGATATAGTCAATAATGCCTTCTACGTGAAGCGCGACGATTGCCTTTCGTCCTTCCTCGGATTCCAAGAAAGCAAGGTCTCGCCTGGAGTCCATGAAGAAATTCTCTGTCAGCACTGCAGCGCAATAAGTGTGTTTCATGATGTAAAAAGGCGCTTCAATGTCCGGATCACCATCACTCCAATCCGTACGCAGTTTTCGACCTTTAAGGTTGCGCTGGGCGGCTTTGAATATGCAAGTCGCCAGTTCATCGGAAAGTGTGTGGCCGGTGTATGTGTACACGGCCCAGCCGGTTGCATTATACCATCGATCTTCTTTGCCGGCGGCATTTACGTGGATACTTACGAGAATGGTTTCTGATACCGGATGGCCAATCCTGCAGGTTAGTCTGTTGGCGCGGCAAACCCTTTCAGGAAGCGTGATGTCTTCCTCTTCGGGAACCAGAAGCACGGCGTCGTATCCGCGCAACGTGAGATGTTCGACAACCGCACGAGCTATCAAGCGGTTGAAAGCGTATTCCCTGAATCGTCCGTCAGGGGAGCGTTTGCCCGGAGTCTCCACTCCGTGGCCGTTGTCAATCAATATTTTCATTTTGATCGTCTGTTTGTTTCGGGATTATTCTTGTTGCTGATACGAATTCAAGGTCCAGGTCTTCGATGAGGGCAAGGACCTCAGAGTGGTATTCCGGAGAAATGTACTTTTGGATCTCGAGGAACACCGGATTAGTAGAGATTGACTCAGGCGATGGGGGCTCGATCGCATTTGGAGGGACCTCGCCAAGCCTTTCCTGCTGCCAGCGAATCAAAACGTCCGCGATGTCTATATGCGCAGCACGGTCGGCGTTGGTTGCGTGGTTTTCCAGATAGTCTGAGACCGTGATTCCCAAGTAGGGCCTCTCCTCAGCTTTCTCTTTCCAAGTAGCATATCCATCGATATCTGGGAAAGCGAGAATCTTTCTTCCGTAGAGAACCTCAACTCGATCGTTTAGCTGTCCTTTGCCACCGGTAGCGAGCCAGATCCCTTTCGGACAGAGGATGGATCCAATTACGGCCGTTTTCTCTGCTTCTACGAGGATGATTGGCTTATCAGGGTACTTCACTATAAGGTGCTCGCCAAAGAGGCATTGCGTTAGTTCCCAGTCTTTTGGCAGTGTTCCTTTTTGCTTGAGCAGCGAATGTACCCACGTAATGGGCGTCTTGACGCTTTCGTCCTTTATGCGATGGCCTGTTTCCGGATCGTACTTCATGACCTTACCCGTACGGCAGCGGCCTTTTCCGTCTATCTGGTAGAATATTACATCATTGTCTTTTGTGACGCCGATGAAATACTCGGAGACAGCACGTAGAATGCTATCCGTGTCGGCTATTGTGCATAAGAAGCGAAGGAAGTCGCTGAGCGGATTTGTCCTGACCGTCTTGAGGACGATGTCCATAGGAATTGTACAAAGTCCTTCCGGCGGCTCTGGTTTTGGAGCTGGGCGGATGTTGGAGCGCTGTTTCGTACGAGGTTTACTGTTGCGTAACCATTCTGGAGCCTTGCGCCAGTCATTATCGCTGAACCCGCCTTTGGTCGCCGAGCTGTATTCGCTTGGTGGATACTTGACGTAACCGCAGCTTGACTCGTGGTCGCATCTCCCATATTCTTCGCCTACAATGTGGTTTTCAGCGTCAACATATGGAGTGAAGCAGTGATGTCGGCCGCAATTCGGACAGGTCAGTCGAGACGATTTGCCCGCGTATTTGAGAAGGTGATAGCGATATTCCATATCAGTCCTCCTCGTCATTGTATGGCAAACGTTGCTGCCTCGGGTGTCCCGGCTGTCCCACTTGTCCCATATGCGGGACGGTTGGGACAGGTGGGACGTCGTTCGTCTCGTCTTTCGGCAAGGTGATATCCTGTTCCTTGGCTTTCTGGAGACGCCTCGAGACCGTTGTCTTGGACATATCGAGCGTGGTGGCAATTTCTCTGATGGATTTCCCGTCAGCTTGAAGGCGCAAGATGGCGTAAATCTCTTCGAGCTCTTCGGAACCGGAGCCTTCCTTTAGGTAGTCGGCTTCCCGTCCATAGTCTTGAATCTCATAGCGAAGACAGCCATTGACTTTCTGAACGTCGCAGATGATCACATTTTCAGCGTCGTACTTGAATTCCCCGGTCCGTACTTTCACCTGCTTTATGTAGCGAAGGTTGTTGTCTTTTGCGCTCCTTGCGACCGCAATACCGGCATCGAAAAAGCTTATTAGCCTGGCGGAGCCGGCCAAATCATACTGGGTGATTGGCTGGTACCCACGGATTTTGGGAGTGTGTGCAACTACGACTGTCGTCAGGTGATACTTCTTCTTCAAGCGGATGACCTTCATCATAAATGCGGAAGCGCTGGCGCCCTTCTCGCTGTCGTTGCACGCGAATGTGATGTTGTCCAGAAAGATGAACTTGGTGCCTTCTTTCGCAGCTTCTTCAATCGAAAAAAGAATTTCGTTTTCGAGATCTGCGCCGACAATCAGTTCGGGGTCAATCTCTGCACGGCTGAAGTTTTCGGGGAAGATGTGGACCTCGCCGCTATCACCGTCAGTGTAGCGCATTTGAAACTGCTTGTCGGCAAGTTCGAGGTCAATGTAAAGGACCTTGTCTGTTCGCGCGATATCCTCAGCAATCTGGACTGCAAGAATAGTCTTGCCAACATTGCTTTGAGCGAACAGAACGGTATTCTCGTACTGGACCACCAAATTGTGAAAGAACATACGTGGATCAGGTCGAGTTATGGCGTCTTCAATCCAATCATTGGCTTTCTTGACAGAAAGGAGACCGACATGTTTGGGAGCACGGCGTACCCTTTCAATCTCTTCGTCAATGGCTTCTATTGGATTTGATGCCACTTCGGCCAGTGGTAAATCGTCCTCGGGACGTTCCTGGTTTGTTCCAGGCTCGTTCCCGCCTCTGGCCTGGGCAAAAGCCTCGGCAGGGGAGAGTTGCTCAAGCTCATTGCTCTTGCTGCGCAGAGCTTCTTCTTTTTTGCTAATTCTTGCCATGTCTGCGTCTGATTTTCACAGAGAAATCGGATGTTCCGAAAACTGCTTCCAACTCGGATTTCTTGACATAAGTGCGCCCGTTGAGGCGGTGTGGAATGATGGTCCCGTCACCAAGGTGAATACTCAGCTCGATGCTCCGTAATGACGGCAAGCGGAGGAAGTCGGTGACGTCGGTCCATTCTTCCTGGAAGACAAGATCCAGATTCTTTTCTCTGAGTTCGTCGAGAATCTGAGCGATGACATCGCCAATGAGTACTGGCTGTTTCATAGACGACCTCCTTTCTTATTGCCATAGCAGGCCTGTGCGGTTTCACGTATCTCCTGAGCCGTAGCGTGAGCAGCCTTTTCGAGCCAAGCGTCGATTTCCGATTTGAGGAAGCTCAGTTTCTTGCCGGTCTTGTGGTAGGGAATCTGACGATAACATACCCACGTGTAGACAGTCTGCTTGGAAGGCTTGTCGGGAAGGTAATCGCATAGCTCCCCGAGATTGAACCATACTTTCGGCTCCTCGGGCTTCAGTAATGCGAGGTGTCCGGAGATCATTCCCTTGAGACTCTGGACCTCTTGTAAAATAGTGGCCACTGCCTCGGGCAGCTGGTCGAACCCAATTCTTTCTGTTGAAATGGACATAGTTATTCCCCATTTTTAAGTTGAACTATGGTTCCATTTCATGTGCGCACAGAAATGATGAACCGAGACCCTGTCGTAGGATCTCGGTTGCGAAATTGGTTGATATTTACCTCAATTCCGCAAGAAAGTTTGATAATGGCAGAATGAGCGTGTCCCAGAGGCAAGGGCATGGTCAGACGTGTTGATTTTTGCTGTCAGTTCTGATCCGGATGTGTAGGATTGGGTGTGC
>Ga0116162_10000937_pt1 | contig 19827 bp, 33 predicted proteins | sample AD_UKC105_MetaG_FD_89875 | JGI IMG/M metagenome (GOLD analysis project Ga0116162, IMG submission 89875) | Active sludge microbial communities of municipal wastewater-treating anaerobic digesters from Hong Kong - AD_UKC105_MetaG | ecosystem: Engineered > Bioreactor > Anaerobic > Digestate... | reverse complement strand
TAGATCATGGACCTAGGTCCATGATTCAAACACTTTCTTTTTTTAGCTGTTTACAAAGCAAAAGTTCTGTGGTATAATAGTCTTGTTGGAAAAAATATATTTAGAAAAAAAGGAAAAAAACAAAATGGTAAAAGCTTTTGATGAAATTATTAAAGATATAAATGACACAGATTTTTCAAAAAGAAAATCTTTGGTTAGACAAAAGACAATTTCTGGCGTTAAATATCAAGTTCGTCCTAGATTTTATTATGGAGATGTTTGTGGTTGGGATATATATGAGAATGGTGAAAAAGTGTATTTTCTTTTAGTAGATCCTATCTTTGGTCCTACTCCAGAAAAAGTTTTAGAAATGTGGATAAACGGTAGTTTAAAAAATGAAAACTAAATATTTTATGAATGATAACGGTGATGAAGAAGAATTAGATTCTTAGGAGTGGTGATTACATGGATAAGTCTCTTGAACTGATTGGGGAAGTTAAGGAAATTTTTAAGCAGCAGATGTTGTTAGCAAGAAAGTTGGGAATGAACGAAGCACTGTTGTTTAATAATGATTTTCAGGATGTTTACAAAAATGCACACAAAAACTGGCTGTTAATCTGTAAGATTGAGAAGGTTCTTATTGATCAGAGTTTAGATGATGTTGATTTTGAAAATTCTGCTTTAAAAGTTTACGTAAGCCAATTTTCAAGTTAGCTGTTTACAAAGCAAAGGTTCTATGGTATAATGGTCTTGTTGGAAAGAATAAAATAATTTTAGGAGGAATATGAAATGAGTGTAGATCTTCAGACAAAGAGTTTCACTGGTTTTTCTCGGACACATAAGTCAGCTGATGATCGTCGGTATACTATTTTCTCTAGTAAAGTTTGGGAAGGAGATAATCTTGACCCTCTGGACTTTAACGTAGAAAAGCATGATGTTGTTGTAAACGGTTTTGTTATTCCCGACAAGACAGCAATCTTTAGGGACACAGACTCTGGTGAGAAGGTTTATCTTGCAACAGTTTCTGCTGATTATCCTATAATCAAACATTCGGACATAGTTCGCAGGATTGAGGATGGAATGAGTTTCAAGAATATGGATGTTAAAACTATTCTTTCTCGAGACGGTGCAGTCATGCAGCGCATGTACACACTTAATGACTATTCAGTTTCTGTTGGTAAGGGTGACGAAATTTCACCTCGTATTCGAATAGTTAACAGTTACAATGGATCTACTTCTGTTGCTTTCTTTATTGACGCAGTTCGTCTTGTCTGCACTAACGGTATGATTGCAACTACGCAGTTTATGAAGATGAGTTATCGTCACTTTGGTAAGCGTTTTAACCTAAATGATTTTGCTAAGAATAGTGTAAAACTTATTGATGGTTTTAAACAATACTCTAGAAATTGGACTTCTTGGACTACTGAAACTGTTGATCGTGATCGTGCAGACCTTGTGATAAACTACATGCCTGTTAGGTTTAGAGCTTACATTGAGTCTCGGTATCCTAAAAATTTTGATGGAACTAAGTGGGGTCTTTACAATTCTTATACAGAAGCAATTACTCATGACTACATTCCTACACGCTCATTGAGTGCAGAACACCAAAAGATAACGATGGGTGCTAATGTTACAAAGATGTTTGCAACAGACTGGTATTGGAAAGCTTCTAAGGATGAAATTATGAAAGATCTTAAGAATAAGCGTATGGTTAAGGAAATTTCTGAAGAGGAAGTCATAGACGTTTAGTTTAGAATATTTTTAGGAGGTTTTTTGAGATGAAGTATACATCACAGATGATAGATACAACTATTTTTCCTTCTGACAATGAGATTAGATCACTAGCTGCATTGAGTAAAAAAATATATGCAGAAATAAAAGAAAATAAGTTTAATGGCAACTACCAAATGACAATATATTTTCCTGAAGATAATACAGAAAAGATAATTGTTGCATCAAAGAACTTTAATGAGTATCAAGATATGGTAAGAACTTTTTACAAATACTTTATTAAGTATGGTGGAAGCATAAATCTTGAAGAAATATTTAGAGACTCTTAGTAACTTTGGAAAAAAAGGGGAGTTAACTCCCCTTTTTATTTTATCAGGAGGTATATTTTATGACAGAAGAGTTTATTAATTAATGTTAAGGTAGAAACTATTGAGTGGCACTGTTCCTTTACTGGTGTAATAAAGAAATTTAATGTTATAACCATTGAAAACAAAGAAGATGTTGAAAAATTAAAAAATGTTGACGCTGAACATTTGCAACTTAAGATTGTCCATAAACCAATGAAATCGTGGTATGAAGATTAAACAGAAATATATAAATTAATTAATATCACAAACTTTTTTATAGAATTTTAATAGTGAGGTTAAATACATGAACGATATCAAACCATCTGATTTAGACATGTTACTATCTGAAGAAGAGTTTGAAGAAGATGAAGTAATTGAGGGTGCATCACTGTTACGACTCAGTGGAGATTTAAAGACAGCAGATTTTATTAAGACAATGGCTAAGTTTGGCTTTAAACCTGGTAGAGGCGGGAAAGAAGGACGGTTGTTTACAGACGATGGTTTAAGTATTTCTGTTCCTCGACACACTGTAATTAAAAATACTTTAGTGCGAAAAGAGTTAAGAAGACTCGGAATACCTGAAGAAGATTTTGTAGTAAAGTTAAAAGGACTTAAAGAATTTAAAAGAGTTTAACCTGGAGGTATTAAAAGAATGGAAGATATTAGTGTAACAAGTAGTGTTTTGAGTAGTATACATTATGATGATAAGACATATATGATGAAGATAGTGTTTAATAGTGGTAAAGAGTATTTTTTTGAAAACGTTCCCTATGATATATGGCTGGCTTTTAAAAATTCAGGTTCAAAGGGTTCATTTTTTTCAAAGTATATTAAAGGAAAATATAAAGTAACAGTAAATTAATAGTATACACACAGTCAATTATGTGATATAATATACTTGGAGGATGTTAGAAATGTTTATTGTAACAGCAGCCGGAAAATACTGGGATGGTAATAACTGGACTTTTGATTTTAACAAAGCTAAACATTATGCTAGTATAGAAGATCTACCAAGAGTTTTAGAGTATCCTTCTATACTGTCAAAGTCAAAAGTTGTAACAGACACGCTTAATCTAACAGATTTAACATACAGTGGTGAGAATGATTTTGAAGCTACTGCGGTTGTTGGAGGTTTAGATAAGTTATCTGTTAACTTATTTGATGGAGATGATTAACTTGTATTACAATAAAATATCTGACATACTTGATCAGATTAAAAGAGTGCATACTAGAGAAGATAAAATAGCTGCACTTAAGTTAAATAGAAACAATGAAATATTTATGAGAATATTGCTGTATACATATTCTTTTACACATGGAAAAAAACACTATCCTATTAAAAAGATAGAACCAGAGGTAGCTAAAAATGAATTATCAATAGATACAAATTTTGATATAATTGATAATCTATTTACTATATTTTCTGTTAACAGTTATCTTGGACATGAAACAGAGCGTCAAGTAACAAAACTTATGGAATCTTTTGACAAAGATTCACAAGATATTGTTAACATGATGTTAAAGCATGATTTAGAGTGTGGTATAGACAAAAAAATGTTGATAGATACGTTTGGTTCAAATTTTAAAAATTAACTACACAGAATATTCTGGAGGTTACTATGTCTATTTCTTTTTTTGATGTTGTTAAACCTAGTTTTGAAATAGATTTTTGGCTTAGACATGTTAAGAAGTTAGATTATTTTGAGTGTAGAGCTTATGAAGAATATATCATGGAACCTTTACATGATGATCTTTACTTTGCTGATCAGATTGACCCTGATGAAACCTATGAAGCTTGGGAAAATTTTGGCTATGATCCTATTGATGTTATAAAAGAAATTTGTGATGACAACATCTTTTCTAAAAAAGAAAAGGAGTATGGTGTTCCGGAAGTTTTAAACGTTAACAAGGATGAAGATGAGTATATTTTTATAGAAGATGAAGATGAAGAAGAATAAAATATAAAAGGAGCTGATTCTTGATGAGAAAGAGTAGAATTGAAAAGGTTATTTCAAGAAAAGTTAACAAGTGGTTAGACAGCATTGAAGATGATAAACTTAGGTCTGATCTTAAAGACAATATCATTGTGACAGGAGGATGTATTGTTTCTCTTCTCAACAATGAGATACCTAATGATTTTGATGTATACTTTAGAACAAAATTTATAGCTAAAAGAGTAGCGCAGTATTACTGTGATATTTTTAATGAAAATATTAAGAATAAAAAGAAGTTAACAAATATTGGAAAAAATGTACATGCTTGGGTTTTAGATGGTGAAGATGTTTCAAAGTATATTAACAAAGAAATAAAGATAGAAGATTTTGCTTATGGGTATGAACCTAATTCTAAACCATCAGGGATGTTAATAAGTACTCTTCCAGAAAGAATTAAAGTTATTATTAATTCAGACGGAGTTGCTAATGATGGTACAGTAGAAGATCCTGAAGAAAAGAATATAAACATGTATGTAGAAACAGTAACACCGTCTGAAAAAGACGACGTTGAGTTGATAGATGAAGCTTTGGACACTTCTGTAGAAAGTTATCTAGAAAGCGTTGAAGATGCAGATGAGATTCCTGAAGACATTTTAAATGAACAAGACTTAGAGAAAAAACCATACAGACCAGTGTTTCTTTCTACTAATGCAATAACGTTGTCAGACAAGATACAGTTAGTATTTAGATTTTATGGTGAGCCAGAAAAGATACATGACACGTTTGACTACATACACTGCATGTGTTACTGGACTTCTTGGGAAAAGAAAGTTGTGTACACTGTAGAAGCTCTTGACAGTATTATTAATAAAGAATTAAAGTATGTTGGAAGTAAGTATCCAATCTGTTCAGTTCTTAGAATGAGAAAGTTTCTTTCTAGAGGTTGGACTATTAATGCAGGACAGATTTTAAAAATGGCTTTTCAGATTAGTGAGTTAGATTTACAGGATATTAATGTGTTAGAAGATCAGTTAGTTGGTGTTGACAGTCTTTACTTTATGAATGCAATAAAACATTTAAGAAAAATTGCTGAAGAAAAAGCTATAAAAGGAGAAACATTTACTTACGACAGTACTTATCTAGCAACTATTATAGACAAGATTTTTAACTAAATAAACAAACGGGGGTGTAGCCAAGTGGTTACGGCAACGGGCTTTGAACCCGTTATTCTCTAGTTCGAATCTAGACACCCCTGCCATTATATCATTATATTAAAAAAGGATTTGTGATAATGTTAGATGATAATTTAAATTTAACAAGAAAAGAAACAAAAAAACATATACAGAATGTTGAAAAATATATTGATTGTATAATAGAAGATTTAACTGAAAGAGCTGTAAATCATGACAGTTCTAAATTAGAAAAGTATGAACTAAATGGTTTTAGTGAGTACACACCAAAACTAAAACATTCAGAATATGGCAGTGAAGAATACAAAAGTTTTCTTAAAGATTTACAACCTATACTAGAGCATCACTATGAAAACAACGATCATCATCCTGAGCACTTTGAAAATGGAATAATGGATATGAATTTAATGCAGATAACTGAAATGTTGTGTGACTGGAAAGCTGCAACTTTAAGACACAAGAATGGTAATATATACTCATCAATTGAATACAACCAAGACCGGTTTGATTATTCTAATGAGTTTAAACAAATTTTAATAAACACTTGTAGAAGTTTAGGTTGGTAAAAACTATTTACAAGATATAATTTATGTGATATAATAAAAGTGTGCCAGTAGCTCAACGGATAGAGTATCAGGCTACGAACCTGAGGGTTGCGAGTTCGAATCTTGTCTGGCACACCATTACGCGCCTATAGTTCAACTGGAAAGAATAATGGACTTCTAATCCATTGGTTGCGGGTTCGAATCCTGCTAGGCGCGCCAATTACAAGTCTATAGTTTAACGGTAAAATGTCCGTCTCTTAAACGGAAAGATGTAGGTTCGAAGCCTACATGGCCCACCAATAAAATATAAGGAGTTATTTAATAAATGACTGAACGAGTATATACTAATCGTGAATTGTGGGCAATAGACAATGGATTTTCACCTGACGATAAAATAGAAGATATTTCATCTAACGATCCACGTCTTAAACAGTATGGTGGAAGAATGAGTATTGATGTAGCTTTGGGATATTCAATTTTTATTGAAAAGAAAGAAAAAATTAATAATGAAAATATTTAACTATGAAATAACTGGGTTTGTTGAAAATGACTGGGAACAACTAAACTTTCTTTTGGATAAAAGTATTAACTACAATTGGTATGATTTTAATATATTAGTTTTAGGCTGGGAAATATTTCACAGAAAAAAAGTTTCAGATCTGTCAGAAAGTATGGCAAAATTTATAAAAAAATTCAAACTAGACTACGATCTGTCTGTACAAGTTAGGTTTGGTATGTTAGGAATAGTGTTTAACATTATTGTTGAAAGGAAAGTTTCATGAAAATTATAAAAGAACCATATACTATAACTGTTGTTTCTAACAGTGGTTTTTCACATTTAACACTGTCTCTATATAATCCTTTTAGAGAAATATCTACTCCACTACTTTTACATTTTATGAATGACAAAGCAATTCCAGGTTTTGAGTTTTCATTTTCTTTAATATTTTTCTATATTTTTTACAGAAAAAATAAACCAGAAGCTGTAGAATATCTAAATAGTTTACAAGACGAGATAGAAACTAATAAGTTAAATACTTTATAAAGGAGAAGATGAAATGAATGAGAGTACAGCTCTTGCAGTTATTGATAAACTTGCAGAAAAATTGCAAGTTCCTGCAACTATGATATGGGAAACTGTAGCTAGTGTAGCAAAATATGATGTTATTCAATATTTTATTGGAATTGTAACGTTAATTATTTTTTGTATAATAGTATGGAAAATTTGTGGAAAAATAAATAAAATTAGAGAAGATTCACCAACAAATTCATTTTCTATTAAAGATGAGTTGAAAATTTCTAATTATCAACTTTTGTTAACCATAGTTTTTATATTAACTGTATCTTTAGGACTAATTTTAGTAGGCTTTTTTGGTAGTACAATGCTTGCTATATTTGAACCGAAAGCGTGGGCACTTCTTAAAATTTTATCTATACTAAAATAAAAAATGGAAAGAAGATGGAATAAATGAATTTGTTGTTTAAAGTAATTTTTGGATCTAGACTGTACGGAACAGAAACAGCTGACAGTGATTTAGACTACAAAGCTGTTTACGCTCCGTCTGTAAATGACATGATCTTAGGAAAAGTTAATCTTTTTTCTAGTACACATGTTTCAAACAAAAAAAATCAGTATGTTAAGTCAGATTCTAATGTTGTTGAGACTGAATACTTTACTCTTCAAAAGTTTTTAAAACATCTTTCTGAAGGTCAAACTATTGCTGTTGACATGTTGTATGCTCCGTTAAAGTTTTGGGTAGGAACACCTGATAATTTTTGGTTTAATGAAATTCTTACTAATAAACAAAAGTTTCTTAGTAAGAATCTTAACACTTTTGTAAAGTATGCTGTTAAACAAGCAGCAAAGTATGGTATTAAAGGAAGTAGACTAAATACTGTAAACAGACTTTCAGCATTTCTTAAAAGTGTTGATGAAGACACTCGTTTAAAAGAACATCTTGATGTTTTAAAAACTTTTTTAGACGATCATTGTGCACTGTTTTTAGTACCTGATGATGATAATAAGTCTATGCTTTGTGTTTGTGGAAAAAAGTTTCTACTAAATACTAAAGTAAAGTATGTAATTGACCCACTAGACAAGTTTACTCTAGAGTATGGTTCTAGAGCAAGACAAGCTGCATTAGACGAGGGTGTAGACAAAAAAGCTATCTCACATGCTTTTAGAGCTGCTTTTGAAGTTAAGGAATTAGTTGAAACAAGACACTTAGTTTTTCCATTAAAAGACAGAGAGTTTTTAAAAGACGTTAAAACAGGAGTGTTGACTTACAACCAAGTTGCACCAATGCTTGAAGATCTAGTAGACGAAGTTAAGTACATGGTCGACATGTCAGACCTTCCTGACAAGCCTCTAATAGATGCTGACGAACTAGTTCTTAAGTATTATTTTAATTTGATTGGGAGTGTTTAATAATACAAGATGTAAGTTCTAAGGATATGGATTTGATACTATCTAATGTTGAGAATGTTAATTCTCATAATAAAAAATATTATATTATTTCAGAGTATGAAACAGATCCTGATAATATGTTTAATGTTTTAATTGTTAGTAGAACTGGTGATAAATGCACACTTCTTTATAAATATCACAATGATGATGCTGAATCAGCTGTTGAAAAACTAGCAACTTTTAAAGATGAAAATGCTGCAATGAAATTTGTTGACTTACTAAACAACATGACAAAATTTGATCATTGAGGATGATGGTGATGGAAGTTAGAGATGCAAAAAACTTAGTTAGTTATAATGATTGGACTAAAAAATTTTTAGATAAGAATTGTATAAAAGATCAAGGTTTAATAGTAGAAGCTGGTAAAATTCTAGAAAAGGTACAAATATTAAGAAAGGAAGAGTATAATAGATTTGATAGTCTTCCTGGAATAGACATTCCACTGTATAAATATACTACTAATGAAGGTTACAGTGTTTTTGAGTTCATAGAATATATACACGGTGAAGATCCTGCTACAATTTTTTTAGGTTTAATGGATGAAAGTAACACAGTTTTTGAAGAGTCTAGAGAAAGCTTTGAAATAAATATTATTTAAATTTGCTGTTTACAAAGCAAAGATTCTGTGGTATAATATACTTGTAATAAAATTTGGGACGGTAGCTCAGTTGGTACGAGCATGGGACTTTTAATCCTAGGGTCGTGGGTTCGATCCCCGCTCGTCCCACCATTAAAAATTAGAAAGGATATTGTTTAATGAATAAATATATAGTAGTAGTAGAATGGGATAAAGAACCAGATTTTAAATTTATTCAAAGTTTGAGCTGGTGTGGATTTAAGCAAATTAATGATAACATGTTTGTAACGAGATCAAATGGAATACAATCAGTTTTGCAATTTAAATCTCTAATAAAGATGGATATGGATACATCTGAAAAGGACGTGAAATTTCGGAATATATACTTAATTAATACTAATGAGTATGCTCACATTAAGGGTTTGGATTATATGCGACAAAAAGATAACAGTTATAGTATTAAGTTTGATATGTATCATTATAAAGAAAATTTAACAGATGGTAATATAGTATTAAAAGTTGTTAACCTCATAGTGTTACAGACTACCGCTAGAAAAAATAAAATTATTCAGTATTCATTACCTGATTTTAACTATTTAACTATTAATTTCAATGAATGTGATGAAATAATGTCTGGTTATGATTTTATCAAATTATCACAAAAAGAAATTGTCGATATGTATAAAAAATATTGCATGAGCACAGATGTTTTCGAAGATGATGATAGTATAAAACTAAGAGAAAAGTTGTTAGAGACATTCGAACTACTTGAAACTAGTGCTATTATTGGTCAAATTCCAGCAGATATGGTTGATAAGTTAGAGGAAGAAAAATAATACTTAGAGGAGAAATTATTATGCGTGTTTCTAATGTTATAGCAAGGTTAGAAAGATTTATAGAAGAACACGGAAATGTAGAAGTAGCATACTCTGAGTATCATGAGTGTGATGATCCTTACTCTGCTTTATACGCAGCAAACTATATTGATCTTATTCTAGTAGCAGGTTCTAGACTGTATGATGAAAATAGAAGAACAGAGAAGAGATCTGATCTTACAGAAAATGATAAGTTTGTAGAAATAATTATTAGTTAGGATAAAAATATAGAAAATTAAATTTAGATGGGTCGATTTAACACGGTTATCTCAAACCATTAATTTGTGATCAAACCCCGTGTTTGCCAACTTATCCATCTAACTTTTATAATAGAGGAGGACAAAAAAATTTTAGATTTAAAAAGTAAAATTTTAAAATGAATAACAGAGTTAGAAGAAGAGAACGCCAGATTAGAAGAGCGACTCGCTAATGCTCAAGGTGAATTGTATAGGTTAAAGGTAGGAAGAATATTTGCTAAAAAAGAACATGAACTTAAAGATGAACTTAATGATTTAAATAAAAAGCATGAAGAATTGTGGGAAGACCACAAGAAATTGGAGCAAGAACTTAGATTTGTGAAAATTAGATATGATTTGAATTAACATAAATTAAAAAAGGATAATACAATGCCAAAAACAATTGAAGAACTAATAGAGATGGAAAATAAAGAAAAGAACAGAGCATCCTATGAACCAAAATGTCCGTGGTGTGGTTGTACAGATGATATTGATTTTGAAAGAGAAGAATTGTATGAAGAAGCGTGTACTGCCGGAATAGTTGATGATGCAGAAAATCTCACAGAAATAGAATGCTCAGAGTGTGGTAGGAAGTACAAACTACACATCGCACTGGAAATTGAAGTGAGTTACGACTATACTGTTACAAAAATATATGATAACGATGAAGAAGAAGCTGACCCATTTATTGATACTAAAGAACAGGTAAGATTGTTTTAATTTAAAGATAGTGAAAGAATGAGGATTAGGACGAGTATGCCGTCTCATGGGGGCTGAGGATGATAAGATCTCCTCTTGCTGCTGACACGCAGTGTAATGCGGATAATTCTCATTTTTTTAAAAAAACGGTTTACTTTTTGAGGATTTTGTGGTATAATAATCTTGTCAACAAAAAACGCGTCCGTAGCCCAACGGAAGAGGCAACATAAACAATATGAATCAGTTTTAATGCCGCTGTGGCGGAATAGAATACGCATCAGACTTAAAATCTGACGCCCGAAAGGGATTGCTGGTGCAAATCCAGTCAGCGGCACCATTTAAAATATTTAATTTATGGTAGACATTCCTGAAGAATACGCTTTAAACCTGTAGTATATGGGCTCGTAGTTTAATGGGAAAACCTCTGGCCTGCAACCAGAAGATGAGGGTTCGATTCCCTCCGTGGTCCACCATTAACATTTTATTAAATATATGGGGGTGGAAGGCATCGACAGCTTGACAAAGCCGAAGTGCAAAGAGCTGGACCGGAGTTCGATTCTCCGCACCTCCACCAAATGGGGGAAGCGAGGGAACAAGGCCACGCCGTCTGTGACGGACATTATGTGGCCCCCTGGCCCCCACCAATAATTTGACTAACGTACACGCGGAAGGGTGAAAACCTCGCGTTAGTACCGCTTCATATAGATTGCATAGATCTTTGAAGTCCTCACCCAGAGTGGGATAAGTTCTTTGAGAACAAAGAGTTCCGTTGCACTACAACCAATAGCTGGAATACTTGTGACAAAGGGATTGAAACTGAGGTGAAATAAAGTGCTGCAGCTAAATTCACCTAGACGGTATTCCAGCGGCGCCTTTAATAACATGGTATTAAAATGGCACAATGTCCGAGTGGTCGATGGTGATTGTCTTGAAAACAATTGAGCGTGATGAGCGTTCCGTAGGTTCGAATCCTACTTGTGCCGCCATTAATTTTTTTGGTCCCGTAGAATAATTAGCTAGTTCGTCACCCTTTCAAGGTGGAGGCACGGGGGCGGCACCCGTCGGGACTACCAACTATATTCCCTAACGTTCCATGAGGATGTTAGGTTCACTATAGAGCCTGTAGGTAATAGCCTCAGGTAAGAGATGGGGGCTGAGTATTCGGACTCCATCTCTTTTTTCTATAAAATTTTGAAATTCAATAAAATTAATATTGGAGATAAAATGTATAATGCAAACCTTTTTACCGTATACGTCATACAAAGAATCAGCAAAGTGTTTAGACAGAATGAGACTTGGAAAGCAACGAGTAGAAGCTCTTCAGTTACTAAACACTTTTAAGTCTGACTACAGCAAAAAGGGTTGGTTGAATCACCCAGCTAGAAAGATGTGGCAGAACAATGTTTTAAGTTTAGCTGCTTATGGAGTTATAGTCTGTAACGAGTGGATTAGTAGAGGATATAAAGATACTTGTAAACAAAAGATAATTGATACTGTTAGTGATATTTTTGAACGTTCGTTTTCTGAAAGTGAAATTATTAAATTTGGTTTAAGTGACTGCCCAAAGTGGCTCAATGAGTCTTTCACAGAATCTCATAGAAGTAACTTGTTAAGAAAAAACAAAGAGTGGTATTCTCAGTTTAACTGGAAGGTTTCTAATAACTTAAAGTATATTTGGCCGGCTCTGTAACCCAATGGTAGAGGTAGCTGATTCAAAATCAGTTTAGTGTGAGTTCGAATCTCACTAGAGCCACCAGATATTATTGAAAAGGAATGAGTATTGTATGATAGTTAAAATAGGTGACAAATATTTTTCTTCTAATAATAATGATATAATATTAATTATGACAAGCTCTGAAAAAGAATTTATATCAGAAATGAATGAAGAAGAGTATAAAGCAGCATTTTATAATCTTGAATTCACTACTAGAGAAAAAGTTATGGATTCTATGGTGTATACTATAGAAAGAACTTATGAACCTAGAATAGAATATTAAAGATAGATATACGGCACAATGTCCGAGTGGTCGATGGTGATTGTCTTGAAATTTCAAGACATGTCTTGAAAACAATTGAGCGTGATGAGCGTTCCGTAGGTTCGAATCCTACTTGTGCCGCCATTTAAATGAAGGGAAATGAGTATGAAATGATGTTAATATTAAAAGGAATGTGTATTGTATGACAGTTAAAAGAGGAGCAGAAGGACTAAGAGGAGCAGAAGGACTAAGAGGAGCAGAAGGACCGAAACTGTCTCCTGAACAGATTGCTGATATAATGTCATGGGTCAATGCAGCAAACCCTAATAGAAAAAGAAAAGAAGAAAGTATTAATGATATACGTTTAATTAAATTAACAATGTTTTTTGTATCAATATTTTTTATTTTATATTTTCTTTTATGTAAATTATTATCTTAAATTAAAGGGGTTAAGAAAAAATGAATGATAAGAATACAAAATATCTCTTAGAGAATTTTCCAGAATTATACAAGGGTTTTTACATGTCATACAAAGACACAGCGATGTGCTGGGGTTTTGAGTGCTGTGATGGATGGTTTGAAATAATAAAGAACTTGTCTGAAGAACTATATGCTTATACAGAAAGAACTGGAGCTAGGTTACCTGAAGTTACTCAAGTAAAAGAAAAGTACGGAACACTTAGATACTATATTATGCACGGTACTGAAGAACAGTATAAGATAATAGACAAGTGGTGTGATTTGTCTGAAACTACTTGTGAAGAAACAGGTAAACCGGGTAAGTTAAGAGTTAAGTGGGGATGGTACAAGACTCTGTCAGATGAGATGGCTAAAGAACTTGGATATCAAAACGTAGAAGAAGAAAAGGAGATGGAATAGTTGAGAGAAGATGTACATAATATTAAAATAGAGTTTTCAGCTATGGGTTCTAAGAGAGCTGTTGATAAGATTCTAGAAAAAATAGTTAAACTTTTAGAAAAGTCAGATATTAGATATATTAATACTGATTTTAGCACGTCTATATCTATTACAGAAGATAAATCTAATTTTTCAGAGTTAGATTATTAAGGAGTTGAAAAAAATGTCTACTAATGATTTAAAACCTAAAGATCTTAGTTTTATCTTAGCCGAAACATTTGACAAAGATCCTGAGAGTATGGAAACGCTGCACTCAGTTATGATAGCAAATACGAAGCTTCTTTTAGAAAGACTTGAAAGAATAGAAACTGTTGATTTGTTTAATGGTTCAGGTAAACAGAAAAAAATCTTAAATTTTCTTGACTATTTTAGTGAGTGTGCAGACATGTTAAGAAATTACTAAATATTGTCCTAACTGTGGTAATATTAATAAAGATATCACATTAGCTGACAGAACCTATATATGTCCAACTTGTGGTTATAATAATGATAGAGATGTTCATTCAGCAAATAATATGATAACAATGACAAAAATAATTAAAAATCAAGTAAATTTAGTACCTGTGGGACGCAGGGAATTCAAGCCTGTGGAGACTATGAAATCTGTAGTCGATGAATCAGGAAGATTACAGCCTTTAGGCTGTAATTAGTTCACTATAATTTAAAAATTATAGTAAATTAAGAGAAAGAACTACGAGGTTCTTTCTTTTTTTTATACAATAAAAGGAGTGGTAGAACGAAATGAATAAAGTAAGAGTTCATACTGTAGAACAACCTGAATCAGACATAACAACATTTGTTTTATCTTGTGATAGGTTGTATCTCTTAGAAAGAACAATTGAAACATTTTTAAAAACTAAAAATTATGTTACAAAACTTGTTATGGTTGATGATTCAGGAAAACCGGAAATATTTGATCAGTTAGTAAATGCTTACGGGCATATATTTGACATAATTTGTTTTCCAGAAAATCGTTCACAGTGGTGGGCGATGGATTTTATGGTTTCTTACTGTGATACTAAATACATCTTTTATGTTGAAGATGACTGGGAATTTTTAAAATCAGATTATCTGTCAATTTCTAAAAACATTCTAGAAAAGTACAGAGACATAGGAGTTATAGACATATCATTTAGGACATTTGAATGGCAGGGTATTGATTCTTATCACAAAGAACTTATTGATGATACCTTTTACTACAAAAAGCCATGGAAGATAACAGAAAATCACTTACCGTGGTGGACTTGGTGCGGAGGACCCAATCTAAAAAGAAGAGATGATCTTATACTCTTAGGAAGAATTGAAAAGTGGTATAATGAGTGGAACATAGACAGAAAGTTTATGTCGCTTGGTTTTAAAGGAGTTTTTCTTAAAGAAGCTTATGTTAGACACACTGGGGATCATGATTCAAGAATGAAGGATAAAAGACCTGATGATTCAAAAACCCCCGAACACTACTATCCTAAAGAACTTTTAGCTAACAGAACATACCCATACTTAGACTATAGTTATTTAGATCTAAATTTTAACTCCCTTTTGTACAGAGATATGGACATGTCAAATAAAGTAGATGTAGTTGTCAAATCAAAACAAAGAGAATCTGACAACATAGTATTAGTAACAGGTCTTGCAGATATCAATAGAACAGACAGAAACTTTTTTGACCACTATGTTACAAGTCTATACAAACTTACTGAGTCAGATTATCCTATGACTATATACACTGAAAAAAACTTTGACAGTGAGTATCTTGAAAAGATTAAAGAAATAAGAAAAGATAAAATAACAGTGTACAACAGTAGTGAATATTCAACAGTTTTTTCAGAATCAAACATAGACGCGCTTAAAGAAATAATTACAAGTGAAAAATTTATCAATCAGTCAGAGTGGATAAGAAACAGTGCTTTAACTAATCCAAAATACATACTGTTGACTCTGTATAAATTATATCTCTTAAGAATTAGTATTGCAGAAGAAGAAGATACACCTGAAGATACAAAATATTTTTGGGTAGATGCTGGAATGTTTAGTAGTTACAATATTAAAAATAACATCAATGAGTATGATTTTAGTAAAATTCCTACTAATAAATTTTTTATGACTACTTACGCTTACAACACAAACAGTGAAATACACGGTTACAACATTAACTACATGACTGGTCTGTGTAGAACAAAACCAAACTATGTTTGTAGAGCTACAGTTTTTGGAGGAACTAAAAAATATATAGAAGCTGTTAATGATAAGTTTAATACATTGGTTAGAAAATCACTTAATGATGGTTACATTGGAACAGAAGAAGCTATATTTACAGCTTTGTCTTACATGTATCCAGAACTGTTTACTATACACGTATACAGTGGAGATATAAATTACTTTTTAAATACTTTAAAAGGAGATGAGTAAATAAATTGAAATTCCATATTTTAGGACTCCCTTATCTTTAATTAAAAATTGAACTTAATATCATGGAGGTGTTTTTCTTGGTATTAAGATGTCATAAATATTTAAAATGGTATATAAGTTTAATTAAATCTAGACAAAATAGACGTATTGATTTAAAGATTAAATATGAAAATCATCATATATTTCCAATTTCAATTTTTGAAAAAAATAACAATACGATTTTATTAACGCCTAGAGAACATTATATCGCACATCTATTGTTATATAATATATACAAGTACAGATGTGGTGTAAATAATATTAAAACATATAAAATGGCTAAAGCTTTTTGTTGGATGATGACTAGAGATGAAATTAAATTAAATTCTAAAAGATACGAATATTGTAAAAAACGAGCTTCAGAAAGTATGATGGGAGATAATAATCCTTCTAGAAAACCAGGTGCGTTTTCTAAAGAGCATAGGGAAAAAATAAGTGCTAAACTAAAAGGAGAAAAACATCCTTTTTTTAATAAACATCATAATAAAGAAACAAGAGAAAAAATATCTAATACTTTAAGCGGTAGAAAAAACGGCCCACCTTCTCAAGAAACACGTAAAAAAATAAGTGAAGCTACAAAAGGTAGAATAATTAATGAAAAAACTCGACTAGCTGTTATTGAAAGTAATAAAAAACGTAAAGGTACAATTTATAATATGAAAAATAGTTTAAAAGGTAAAAAACAAAATGTTATTAAATGCCCATATTGCGGAAAAATTGGTGGAGGGAATACAATGTATCGTTGGCATTTTGATAGATGTAAATTTAAAGATGATAAAGAAAGGATTGTTAATTAGTGCATAATTATCGTTTGCATATTTTAGGGCTTCCACACACAATTTCATCTAAAGAGTATGTGGCATGCGCTTACACGCAGAAAGTAGTTAAGTTTGGGAAAATGATGACAGAAGTGGGTCATGAAGTAATACACTACGGTCATGAAGACTCTAACTTAATGTGCACAGAACATGTTCCAGTATTGACAAAAAAAGACTGGGAGATAGCTTACGGTACTCATGACTGGAAAAAGAATTTTTTTAAGTTTGATGTCAATGATCACGCTTATCAGACATTCTATAAAAATGCTATAGTGGAAGTGGGAAAGAGAAAAAAACCAAACGATTTTATACTTCCATTCTGGGGAGCTGGCGTTAGACCAATCTGTGATGCTCACCCTGATCTTATTACAGTAGAACCAGGTATTGGATATGCTGGTGGACACTGGGCAAAGTATAAAGTTTTTGAATCTTACGCTATGATGCACGCTTACTACGGTTTACCATCAGTAGGAAGGTGTATACAGGGTTGGTATGATGTTGTTATTCCAAACTACTTTGATCCAGATGAGTTTGAGTATTCAAAAGACAAAGATGATTATTTCTTATTCTTAGGTAGAGTTTATGAGGGAAAGGGAATTCATATAGCTATACAAGTAACAAAAGAAATTGGAGCTAAGTTGATTGTTGCTGGTCAAAACAATCTTAAAGATTGTGGTTATGAAACAATTCCTGATCATGTAGAATTTGTTGGTTATGCAGATATTGAAACTAGAAAGAAATTAATGTCAAAAGCTAAAGGAGCTTTTATAGCTTCTTTGTATAATGAACCTTTTGGTGGTGTTCAAGTAGAGTGTATGTTTTCAGGAACTCCTACTATAACAACAGATTGGGGTGCTTTTGCTGAAAACAATCTTCATGGAATTACTGGTTATCGCTGCAGAACATTTGAAGAATTCGTGTGGGCCGCAAAGAATATTGACAAGATAAAACCTGAAGACTGTAGATATTGGGCAATGCATAATTTTACTATTGAAAGAGTAAGAAGTATGTATGAAGAGTATTTTCAATCAATTTTAAATATCTATGGTAAGAAGGGTTGGTATGAACTTAATCCAACAAGAACAAATTTAAATTATAAAAAGAAGTATTATCCTAATCATGTAGAAAGAATTGATTTTGGAAGAATTGAAGTTGAAGAGGGTCCTTTTGCTGAAAGACTTGCAAAGTGGGTTAAAGAAAATATAGATCCAGAAAAGGTTGTTGACTTAGGGTGTGGGCCTGGAATTTATGTGACTAAACTAAGAGAACTCGGTGTTAATGCTTTAGGAGTAGATATAGATTCGAGGTTACCAGATAAAGATTTTTTTATCCAAAAGGATCTTTTAGATTCAGCAGAAGACTTTAAATACAACAGTGATGTAACAATGTGTTTAGAAGTTGCTGAACATATTGATCCTAAAGATGAAGATGTATTTTTAAAGACTGTGTTAAAATCTTTTAAAGATGATGGAATATTGATTTGGACTGCTGCTCAACCAGGACAGGGCGGAGAAGGACACATCAACTGTAGACCAGTTAGTTACTGGATAAATAAGTTTGAATCATTAGATTTAAAAGTAGACTATGAGTTAACTGGAAAGTTAATTAACTACTGTAAAGAAGGAGTTTACATGGGCTGGTTTGTAAACAATGTTATAGTTTTAAGAAAAAATTAGCTGTTTACAAAGTAAAGATACTGTGGTATAATGGTCTTGTTGGAAAGAATAAAGAATACCTTTAGGAGGAAAATAAAATGGGAGTTTACATCTATGGTCTAGAAGGAAAAACTGCTGCTTCAAAAAGAAAGATTGAAGGTTTTCCTAAACCTAAAGGTTCTACAATTGCTGACTTTCAGTTTCTTGGAAAGATTCTTTATGATAATTTTGGTATGAGCAATGAGGATAAAATTATTAAGAAAGGTATAAATAAGTTTAAAAGATTTTGGGGTAATGAAGCTCCTGACTTCATTATAGTTAACCACCTTCTCTGTAGAGTTGAGAAGGAAGTTTGGAACAAACTTGTTGCAGAAGGATACAATTTTATTAACTATGATCTAGATCTTTATAAATGTTGGTTTTCACCTGGTAGTATTTTTAGAATAATTGGTCTTGTTACTACAAATGAGCCTGATCACAAAAACTACAGACTTATTTATTCTGGATATCTTGAGAATGTTAAAGAAGCTTATGAGGTTTTGAATCAGCTTTATCAAGAACATAGAGAAAAAACTGGTCGTTCTTTTTAAACAGTTAGTAATTAAAAAGTAATTTAATATAGAACACGGATGGTTGGTCGAGTGGTTGAAGACGCTTGCCTGCTAAGCAAGTGAGGAAGTAATACTTCCTTCGTGAGTTCAAATCTCACACCATCCGCCATGGTCTCGTAGTCCAACTGGTAGAGACACATGCCTTCTATTTTATATAATGGTTCGAAAATATAGCTTAATATTAAAGGTGGTATAAGTATGAACAAAGACAAAGATTTAAACAAGATGATTAAAAGTATTCTTAGTTCAGCATTTGAAGATCTAGATCTTGATAATGAAGATCTTGAAGAAAAGTATAAATTCTTTTTTGTTGACGAAGGACAAGAGACTGGAGATACTGTTAAAGTATATAATGTAGATAAAAATGAAATAAAAAAATGGGCTAAAAAGGATAATATTGGTAAGTATGAGTTAATTGAGCTTTTAGGTGCGTTAGAAGATGACCCACGTTATGACAATAATATTATTAACAGATTAAAAGATGCAATATTTAATAAAAAAATTACAGTAAGTTCTGTTAATAATATGAAAGTTGTATTTGATGATGATGGTGATGTTGTTGAACCAGCAAATTCTGTCGGTTTGTATTTAGAAATTTAAAATAAATTAAAAGAAAATATAGATTTTTTAAAGATTAAAAGGAGAATATTATAATGACAGAAAATATTTTTTCACCTAAAGACGTAGACAGTCTTTTAGCAGATGTTTTTGACACGAATGTTTTTAAAGAAGATTCAGACAACAAACGCATAGGTAAAGATTCTTTAGTTCGTGTTAAACGTGATGTTATAGGAAGATTTTATACTGACTTACCCAACATTTAT
>Ga0116162_10000930_pt1 | contig 19885 bp, 24 predicted proteins | sample AD_UKC105_MetaG_FD_89875 | JGI IMG/M metagenome (GOLD analysis project Ga0116162, IMG submission 89875) | Active sludge microbial communities of municipal wastewater-treating anaerobic digesters from Hong Kong - AD_UKC105_MetaG | ecosystem: Engineered > Bioreactor > Anaerobic > Digestate... | reverse complement strand
TATATGGTGGGCAATAAACATTCGGTCAAAGCCAAGCGGCTTGTAGACGTCACCTATGACGCCATGATGCGCGGCATCGAGGCCGTTAAGCCCGGTGCAACCCTCGGCGATGTTGGCTACGCCATCCAGTCTTATGCCGAAAGTGAGCGCTTTGGCGTTGTCACCGATTTCTGCGGTCACGGGCTGGGCAAGGTCTTCCATGCGCCCCCTTCCGTCATGCATATCGGCCAGCCCGGCAAAGGCACGGTGTTAGAGCCCGGCATGTTCTTCACGATTGAGCCCATGATCAACGCGGGAGATTATCGCACCAAAGTCCTGCCCGATGGCTGGACCGCCATTACCAAAGACCGCTCGCTATCGGCGCAGTTCGAACATTCCCTCGCCGTCACTGACGACGGCTTCGAAATCTTCACCCTTTCTCCAAAGGGGTACACAAAGCCTCCTTATGAATAAGGATGAGATGAAATGATGTTTGAGATAATATCCGCTGTTTGGCTTATAACCTTTGCTATAAATTACCTATATATTACACGACATGATGAAGAAGCCTCTCAAACATTTGTCTTGTTTATGCTTCCTCTTTCAGGAAAACCAATCCAGATAATAGTGTCGTTTGTTGCAAGCTCAATAATGACCGGATGTGTTGCAGTCTTATTAATTATGGTAGACCATTATTTTTTGGATACACAGTTTTGAGTTTTTAAATTAAGCCATGACCGCCGCACAGAAAGCACAAAAACCACACTATCGCGGCCACCGTGATCGCCTGCGTGAACGCTTCGCCAAAACCCCTGACGCACTGGCCGATTACGAACTGCTCGAACTCGTTCTTTTCCTCGCCATCCCGCAAAAAGACGTCAAACCGCTGGCTAAAGACCTCCTCAAACGCTTCGGCAGCCTGTCCGAAATCATGCACGCGCCCATCGAAGAACTCACCCGCGTCGAAGGCATAAAAGACAAAACCGCGCTGGCCCTCAAATCCATCACCGCGCTATCCAACCGCGCCGCCAAAAACGAACTGATAAACAAACCCGTCCTCAATTCCTGGACCCGCCTGATGGATTATTGCCACGCCACAATGGCCCATGAAACGCGGGAGCATTTCCGCATTCTCTTCCTCAATAAAAAGAACGAACTCATCGCCGATGAAATTCAGGGCTCCGGCACGGTTGACCACACCCCGGCCTATCCGCGTGAAATCATGAAACGCGCACTTGAACTCGGCGCGACCGCGCTCATCCTCATGCATAACCACCCCAGCGGCGATCCCAAACCCTCCCAAGCCGATGTCGATATGACCACCCAGATCATCAGCGCCGGGCAGCCTTTCAACATCGTTATCCACGACCATATCGTCATGTCCAAAAACGGCTATTCCAGTTTTAAAAATATGGGATTACTCTAAAGGCCATGCTCTCCATAATCCGTCATTGCGAGCGTAGCGAAGCAATCCAGAATCTGGATTGCCGCGTCAGACCTCCGGTCTTCCTCGCTTGCACCCTTCAGGGTGCAATGACGATACTAGCATGTCTTATCTTATCCGCCTGCGCGCCGCAGCTTCCCACTTCGGAAAAGCTGGAACAGATCCGCCTCGCCAAACAGGACGCTTTGGCCACTGAAATAACCGCCAGCGGCCTGACACTGGGCCAACCCACTTACATCCGCGTCTTCAAATCCGAAAATCTCGTCGAAACATGGGTGCAAGATGAAACAACCGGCCGCTACGCCCCGTTCAAAACCTACCCCATCTGCAATTACTCCGGCCTGCTCGGCCCCAAACTGATGGAAGGCGACCGCCAGGCCCCCGAAGGCTTCTATACCGTCACAGCCCGGCAAATGAACCCGTAGAGCCAATACCACCTGTCCTTTGACATCGGCTACCCCAACGCATTCGACCGCGCATTGGGGCACACCGGCTCAAACCTGATGATCCATGGCGACTGCAAATCCGACGGCTGCTATGCGCTCACCGATCCGGCCATCGAAGAAGTCTACCTCCTCACCGAAGCCTCAATCCGCGAAGGCCACCCCGTGCCCGTGCACATCTTCCCGTTCCGCATGCATGCCCGGAATATGGCCCAGCACAACGCCAGTCCATGGTCCCCCTTCTGGCAGAACCTGCGCGAAGGCTACGACGCCTTTGAAATCACCAGAATTCCACCGGAAATTCGCGTTCAAACCGACCTTACCGGCGCAATGTACATATTCGAAGAACAAAACTTTAAAACAGCCTTGTATTAGAAAGTTAATCCAAATGAGCCTAAGTGACAAAAATCCCTCAATTGATCGCTTCTTCGATCCAGTTATAAACTGCACATCTCACAACGAACTCAGAACATGGCTTAAAAAACAAAATGAAGAGGACATCAGAACTTTTTTAGACACATATAATTTTGACACCAACCAGGCGGAAAAAAGTATTTTACGACAAGAGTTAGAAAGACGAAGCTCTATTAAAAATCAAAAAGACAAATGGATTGACAGAATTATCGGATTTGTATTTGGAATATTATCTGGATTTTTAATCAACTCATTTTAAATGTCATTGCGAGCGCAGCGAAGCAATCCGGAATCCGGATTGCTTCGCTGCGCTCGCAATGATAATAAATAATAAATGCCCCTTGGTGCCTTGGTGTCTTGGTGGTAAAACTCTCTCGCAACAAACAATTCTAAAGAGACGAACAATGATCCCACGCTATTCCCGCCCTGAAATGGCCAATATTTTCGAACAAGAAAACAAATTCAGCATCTGGCTGGAGGTAGAGACTCTCGCCCTTGAAAAAATGGCCGATCTCGGTATCGTCCCTGAAAGCGCAGCCATTGCCCTGCGCGGAAAAGGCGACTTCGACATCGCCCGCATCGATGAGATCGAGGCCGAAGTCAAACACGACGTCATCGCCTTCCTCACCTCCGTCGCCGAACATGTCGGCGAGGAATCCCGCTTCGTCCATCAAGGCATGACCAGCTCCGACGTGATCGACACCTCTTTCGCCGTCATGCTGACCCAGGCCGCCGATCTGATTATCGAGGATCTCGACAAACTCCTCGCTGCGCTCAAGAAACAGGCTCTGGCCCATAAAGACACGCTGTGCATTGGCCGCTCCCACGGTATTCAGGGCGAGCCCACAACCTTTGGCCTGAAAATGGCCGGCCACTACGCCGCCTTCGCCCGCGCGAAAAAGCGCATGATCGCCGCGAAAGAAGAAATCTCAACCATTACAATCTCAGGCGCTGTAGGCACCTACCCCGTCCTGCCGCCAGAAGTCGAACAATATGTGGCCGATAAACTCGGCCTCAAGCCCGAAACCGTCGCCACACAAGTCATCCCCCGCGACCGCCACTCCATGTTCTTTGCCACGCTCGGCGTCATCGCCAGCTCAATCGAAAACCTCGCCGTCGAGATCCGCCACCTCCAGCGCACCGAAGTCCGCGAGGCGGAAGAATATTTCGACCCTGGTCAGAAAGGCTCCTCTGCCATGCCGCATAAGCGAAATCCCATCGGCAGCGAAAACATGACCGGGCAAGCCCGCATCATCCGCGCCGCCGTCATTCCGGCCCTCGAAAATGTCGCCCTGTGGCATGAACGCGACATCTCACACTCCTCCGTTGAGCGCACGATATTGCCCGATGCCCTCATCTCGGCTGACTACGCAATCAATCGCCTCGCCGGAATTATCGACCGCCTGCTCGTTTACCCAGAGCGCATGATACACAATCTGGAAATGACCGGCGGACTGCTCTTCTCTCAACGCGTCATGCTCGCCCTCACCCAGGAAGGTATCTCCCGCGAGGACGCCTACCGCATCGTTCAGAAAAACGCCATGGCCGTTTGGGAAGACCGCGCCAACGGCAAAGGCTCCAAAACCTTACGCGGCGAACTGGAAAACGACGCGGCTGTCACGGATAAACTTGACTCCGCCGCCTTTGAGGCTATCTTCAACTACGATGCTTACACCAAAAATATCGAAAGCATCATCAACCGCGCACTTGCTTAAGGAGACCTGCCATGAAAGGTGACAAAAAAGTAATCCAATACCTCAATGATGCCCTCAAAAAAGAGCTCGGCGCGATCAACCAGTATTTCCTGCATTCGCGCATACTCGAAGATTGGGGCATCACCAAACTCGCCAAACACGAATACAACGAATCGATCGAGGAAATGCACCACGCTGATGAACTCATCAAACGCATTCTCTTCCTTGGCGGCCTGCCAAACCTGCAGGAAGTCGCCAAGCTTTATATCGGCGAAACCGTCAAGGAAACCCTTGAATGCGACCTCAAAATTGAACTCGAAGGCGTAACCGGTTACAAAGAAGGCATTAAATACTGCCGTGAAGTCGACGACTTCGTAACCGAAGATCTGTTCAAAAAAATCCTCGCAGAAGAAGAAGGCCACGTCGATTATCTCGAAACCCAGCTTGAAATGATCCAGCAAATGGGCCTCGAAAACTACATTCAGATCAACTCCCAAAGTCCGCTCGACACCGAAGGAGAATAGGACTTTGAAGGAATCATCCCTCCTTCAGCTTCGCTTAAGCTTGAAATGAGAAAATAAAGCTATTGAGAATGATTTTCATTACTGATATTGTGACGATAATGATTCTTAATAACAGCTTTTAAACCCAAGGATTGAGTGTCCACAATGTTCGTGTGTCTATGTCACCCCTTCAACGATAAAAAGGTTAAAGACCATCTCGACGGCCACGGAAAACGTGCCCGTGTCGGTGACACCTACCGCGCCTGCTCCGGCGGCGAAAACCCCGAATGCTGCCAATGTCTCTCCACCCTCAAAGACATCGTCAAAGATCACAACAAAACTGTGACAGCTTAAACACACCAACTCGCGCTACAAACGCATTCTCTCTTGCATTCCCCACACCCCTATGGCACCACTTTAGAACACATTTTTTTAAACAATATTAGGGGAATACCACATGTTTAAGAAACTCATTCTGACTGCCGGGAGCTTGCTACTCATGACCACAACATCAAACGCGGCCAGTGACGCCGATACTCTGAAACTCGAACTATCAACCGGAGGAACGGTCAGCATCGAAATGCTGCCCGACCGTGCGCCTGCACATGTTGAGCGCATCAAAAAACTCACCCGCGAAGGCTTTTACGACGGCATCGTCTTTCACCGCGTTATCGACGGCTTCATGGCCCAAACCGGCGACCCAACCGGCACCGGAACAGGCGGTTCAAGCGAGCCTGACCTGCCTGCCGAATTCACCGACTACGCATACAAACGCGGCACAATCGGCATGGCCCGCACAGCCAACCCAAACAGCGCGAATTCTCAGTTTTTCATATGCTTTTCCGATGATGGCTGCTCCTTCCTGACCGGCCAATACACGGTATGGGGCCAGGTTACAGGCGGTATGGAATTTGTTGATGCGATTACCCGCGGTGAGCCGCCTGCCAACCCTGACAAAATCATCAAAGCGATGATTGCCAGCGACGCGACAAATAATTCAGCCGCAGCAGAGACACCTGCTGCGCCAGAAACCAAAGCGCCTGCCGAAGCTGAAATCACAGAACCTGCCGCTGGTGAACCTTCTGCAGAAGAATCCGACAACAGCGAAGCCGCTGCTGAGTAAACGGCTAAAATGAAAACGATTGGAATACTTGGAGGGATGAGCTGGGTATCATCCCTCCATTACTACAAATGGCTCAATGAACTGGCGCAGGACCACCTTGGTCCGATCAATAATTCCAAAATCCTGCTCAATTCCGTAGACTGGCAAAAAATCCAAAAATTTCAGAAAGACGACGACTGGAATGACGCTGGCAATTACTTGGCCGCCGAAGCCAGAAAACTCGAATCCATCGGCGCGGAACTAATGCTCATCGGCACCAACACCATGCACAAAGTCGCAGATCAGATCCAGGCCGCAATCAATATCCCGCTACTCCACATCGCTGACGCCGCTGCCATGCGCATCAAAGCGCAAGGCCTAAACACCATCGCCCTGCTCGGCACTACCTTCACCATGGAACAAGACTTTTACAAATCCCGCCTCGAAAATTCAGGCATCAAAGTCCTTATCCCCGAAAATCAAAACGACCGCGACAAAATCAACGCGATCATTTTTGACGAACTCTGCCAGAACGTTAAAAAAACAGAATCAAAAACCGAATATATCCGCATCACTCAGGAAATGCTCGACCAAGGCGCCCAAGGCCTCATCATGGGCTGCACCGAAATCACCACCCTGATCGGCGCGGACGATTTTGACAAACCCGTTTTCGACACCACCCGCATCCATGTCGAAGAAGCTTTCGAACTCGCACAGGAGAACTAATCCATGTCTAACAACTGGTGGCGCGGTGCCGCCATTTACCAAATCTACCCCCGTTCCTTCTTCGACACCAACGGCGACGGCATCGGCGATCTTCCCGGCATTACCGAAAAACTCGATTACATCGCCTCACTAGGCGTTGACGGAATCTGGATTTCACCCTTTTTCACCTCACCGATGAAAGATTTTGGCTATGACGTATCCGATTACCATGACGTCGACCCCATGTTCGGATCGCTCGAAGACTTCAAAACCATGCTCGTCAAAGCCCACAAGCTTAACCTCAAAGTCATCATTGATCTCGTTCTGTCCCATACCTCCGACCAACACCCATGGTTTAAAGACCCCCCAAAAAAAGACTGGTATATCTGGGCCGACCCTCGGCCCGACATGTTCGGCGAAAGAGTCCCGCCCAATAACTGGGTCTCCGTCTTCGGCGGCCCGGCCTGGACATATGACGAAAACCGCGGCCAATACTACCTGCACAACTTCCTTCCCGAACAACCCGACCTGAATTTCCACAACCCCGATGTCCAAAATGCCATGCTTGATGTCTGCAAATTCTGGCTGTATATCGGCGTCGACGGATTCCGCCTTGATGTCGTCAATTTCTACTTCCATGACCGGGAATTGCGCGACAACCCACCGCGCGACGCCGACCTTGGCCCAGCCACCCAATACGAAGGCGACGATCCCTACTCTGCCCAAAACCACATCTACGACAAAACTCGCCCCGAAAACCCGATATTCATACAGCGCGTCCGCGCACTAATAGACCAATACCCTGAACGCATTATCATCGGTGAAGGCGGCGACGATCACTTCTTCAAACTCGCCGCCGATTATTGCAGCGGCGACAAACGCCTTCATACCATATACAGCCCCCAACTCTGCGCCGGAGCCCATAAGCGCCTCACCGCCGATCTTATCCGCGATCCCGTTGAAAATTTTCTAAACCAGGCCCCCGGCGCATGGCCCACATGGGCCTTTTCCAACCACGATGTTGTCCGCGCCGCTTCACGCTGGTGCGATAAAGGCGAAGGATTCGACCATAACCCGCGTCTGTCCAAAACCCTCATCGCACTACTGGGATGCCTGCAAGGCTCTTTCTTCCTCTATCAAGGCGAGGAGCTCGGCCTGCCAGAAGCAAAGCTGAAATTCGAAGATTTACAAGATCCATGGGGCAAACATCTCTGGCCCGACTGGCAAGGCCGTGATGGCTGCCGAACCCCCCTGCCGTGGAATAAAATGCCGCAAGCCGGTTTTACAACCGGCAAGCCATGGCTGCCAATGGCCGAAACACACCTGCCCCTCAACATTGAAAAACAAGACAGCGATCCAACCTCCGCACTCAATTTTACCCGCAAATTTCTAAGCTGGCGCAAAAATCAGCCCGCCCTCATTTCCGGCACCATCACCTTTCTCGAAACAGACTCAGATACTCTGCTGGCCCTTGAGCGTAAAAATAAAGGTCAAACTCTGATCTGCATTTTTAATCTGGAAAATGCCAGCCAGACACTGCCGCCATTTCTTTTACCCGATAATATAGAAACAACCTTCCCGACCAAAAACCAATCCACAGCCCCCATGGCCCCGTATGACTTTCAAATCTGGAGATACACTTAATCTCTAGGCTTAGCTTTCTTTTGTGAACTCTTCTGAGTCTTCTCAACAGGCTCAGTCTCTTCTTTTTGCGGCTGCGGCTCTGACTCTTCACCATCGCCCGCATCAAGATCATCATCCTCAAGCTGCAAGCCACTTGCGCCCGCCTCCACCGTATCATCAAGCACCAAAGAAGAATCTTTCCCCACCCCGCGCACCTCTTCCGCCTTAAGCTTTTTGGCTTCATCGGAAGACACTTCCAAGGTCTTCGCCGCCTTCAACAATAGCTTCACAAACCTGTCCAAATATTCTGCAGAAATCATAGGATCGGCCATATCAACGCGCAATAACATCCGATCCCCCTTGAAGATTAAAACCATACAAGAGTTTTTAATCTTCATAAGTTTGACAAGTAATTCAATCCGCTCATCTGTAAGATATGCATCCAAAACAAACCGGTTATCCCCCACAACCAAATATTCCAGGCTCCAATCTTTGTGCTTAGGGCGAACTTCCATCTTAAAATTCAACGTTTTGATGAAGGAAATCATCTGACCACTCGCAATAGCACCGTCTATCGGCATAGTGCTATGCAACCCGACCTCAACAGCCGTCAATTTACGGCTTGAACGCATATCGGGATTCAAATGCTCACTGGTAAAAAAACTGACCTTATAGGAATCAATGTTCCCTTCCATCTCCGCCCCCTCCATCATGGAGTTAGGCTTAAAGCGCAATTTATGCTTGGCGGCAAAGGCTTTCCACGTCTTCTTCTGCTGATACAAAATCAACAAAGACCACCCTAAAAAACCAAGCAAAGCCGCAGAGATAAAAAACCAAAGTACAAACCAGATCGACAAGACGAAAACTCCTTGAACATATACGCAAAAACGCTGCGCACATCTCTTTCTACAAAAAGTTTAATCAATCATCGCACCCTTGGCCAGCGCCGTAAAAAGATATAAACGAAAAAAGCTATTCTACACAAAGACAGCCATATATCACGATGACGAAAACAAGGAATGTTCCAACGCGTCCAAATCCCGTGACAATGCTTTCAGCAAATCTTCCATCATTTCGCGACGCGCCGGATCTGTTTCAGAACCGCAATCAACAAAATAATGAGTCGCACAAAGCTGTGCTACACAAAGACGGCACCGTTCCAGCGCCAATTCTTGACAGAATCGGGGGTATTCCATAATAACTCTCCACACACAAAAAAAATTCAACTAGAGCATTCTAATATTTCATTTTAAAAAATAATGCAAGTTTTCTTTCAATCCCTCTTTGACTTTTTCGCTCATATAAATAGATTACTAATATAAAAAGGATGTAAGCACACATGATCTCAATCGAACAATGCAGAGGCGCACGCGGAATCCTGGGATGGACTCAGCAAAACCTCGCTGATGCCTCTGGACTTTCCAAAACGGCTATCAATAATTTTGAAAAAGGTCATTCCGACATCAAGGCAGAATCCCTGCGCGCGATCCGCATGGCCTTCGAAAGCGCCGAAATGGAATTCCTGGGGCAAAACGGTATTCGCAAGAAAACCGAAGATGTTCGCATCCTCCACGGACCGGAATCCATGAGCATCCTCCTCGAAGACATCCAAAGCACCATGGCTGCGCGAAACGGAGAAATCCTGATCATGAACGCTAACAACAACCTGTCCAGCCAGGTTCCAACGCAAAAACTCTTTGATCACATTGATCTGATTAAAACCAACCATATCCGCCAACGCATTTTATGCCCTGAAGGCACCAAAAACATACTCAGCCCGAATGATGAATGTCGCTGGGTTCCTGCAGACATAGGCCAGCGCTGCATACTCACATTCATATACACTGGCAAAGTAGCCTTCCAGCTTTGGGATCAATCTATAATCATCATCATCGACAGCAACATCGCTCACGAATCCGAGAAAAAACGCTTCGAACATATCTGGGCAAACGCCATGCCCTCCACAGAGCAAAAAAGCAACGCCTCAAAACAAGTACAAACATAAAAATACGGGTCCTACCTAAGCAGGGCCCGTATTTTATTTCTCACGCAATATCAATAAATCGACACGCGAATTTTACGCCTTAATGATAGTGGACCTCTTCTTGATCTGCAAATCCACTTTGCAATGAAAATTGTTGTAAATTTCGTGGCATATTAAGATGTAACGCCTGCCCGGATACCGGTATATTTTGAATCTCCTGCTGTATCTGGATCTTTGACGCCAAATCACCAACCTGAGACAAAAGATCCTCAGCATGAGCAACCAGAGCTTCAGCCTTACCGGTACTGATCAGATCATGCGCAGCCGATTTCTCCATTTTCTCAGCCACAATCTCTTCATGCCCGCTAACCAAATCAACCTTTTTCTCCAGTTTGTGAATAGCATCACTAAAGAAACCGGTCTGCTGATCAACAACACTGACCTTTTTATCAAGCTTGGCCACCGTATCGCTAAACACATTGGCCTGTTCACCAACATTGTTAACCTTGGCATCCAACGCCGTAATCGACTCGCTGAATTTACTGGCCTGGCCATCAACAACATCAACTTTTTGCTCCAGCTTGTGAATAGCATCGCTGAAAAAACCAGTCTGTTTGCTGATAATTTCAAACCCGTTCCGAAGCCTTTCAAACCCGGCCCCAAGAACCAGAGACGTTCCAACGGCGGCAACCGCGGAGAACACAGCCATCATTAGTGAGACAGCCACTATAGTTTCGACATCCATTGTCATGAATACACCCTTTCTCTTATGTTATAAAATATGATAACCAAGGGACTTTCTTTTGCACTTTACGAAGACCTCTCAGCCATTTACAGTGATACATTGATCACAAAATTTAAGATGCCGTGAACGCACCCATAATTATTATGTTAAATATAATCGTTTAATTTTTGGTGAGTTTTCAATCCAATAAACATCAAAACTATTTCAAATTTGAACAAGCCCCTTGGTTTTTACGTGCCTATAAAGTTTTTCAAAACTTTTAAATACACAAAGAGAAATTCGGCGAAAATTTGAGTTTTCGAGAACCGAAACAGAACATACATAAAAGTATTTGAGTATCGGAAGCGCAGAAAACTCAAATTTGCAACCAATTTATCACAGTGTATTTGAAAGTTTTATTTTTCCTGCTGCTCACGGAAGATCTCTTCCGCTTTTTGTGGCTGCGGCTCCACAGGCGCAGGAATATCTTCAATAATGTCCTTGGTTTCCTGCAATGGCTGCGGCGCCGGACGTGCAGCCACAGGCTGCAACTTCATCTCTTTTTTGGGCAACATCTTCGCCAAAACATAAGCATGCCCACTCCCAGCTGTACGCTGATTGCCATATGGAAACATAGTGTCGGTTTGAACCAGTTCAAATCCCTCCCCGCAAGCGCCAAGCAAAAATGGAGAAACCAAAAGAAGTGCACGAGCCGTTTTCATCGCAAAAAATCCTGAAATATCAATGTTAAAACAAGGAAAGCAGTGAGGATGCATGAACACCATCCAAGCCCTACTATAGCGCGATCAACATAAAATCACAATGGCTTATAAAATATAAGATTTTTACAAACACCCACAGATATACTCACAGCCTTATTCAGATGATTATGATGCGCGGTACAAAACCAGATGCCCCATCGGATGCCCTTTGCGCAAAGTCGGATACGCAAAATCCCCATCCTCGTCGCGCACCATCCCGATTTTCTCCATCAACTGAATAGAGCGTGTATTGTCATACACCGTAAACCCGACAATCTCTTTAAGCTTCAAATCCGTGAGGCCATAATCCAAAACAGCGCTCGCCGCCTCACTGCCATAGCCCTTTCCCCAAAACTCATAATCCAGACGCCATGCAATTTCCGTCGCAGGCTTCTTCGGCGATGTAAAATGCGCGGTAAAACGCACAGTATCAAGCCCGACAAACCCGGCGAACTGCCCGCTTTCTTTGACCTCAACGGCAAATAACCCATATCCTTTCCGCGCAAGGTGATCTTCAAAATGCCCAACCAGCTTATTACTGGCTTTTTCATCCAGTGGCCGCGGCATATATTCCATCACCAGCGGATCGGCATTCAGCCGCGCAAACGGCGCACGGTCTTCCTCTTTCCAATCACGCAAAAGCAGACGATCTGTCTCAATATAAATATTCATGGCGCAAAACTATCCCTATAATCCCTTCCAAACAAGCCCGAACTTTTCTCCTCCCCATAAAAACATCATACAATTTGTATGACTTGTGGAAATAGACTGACAAAACATTGCCCCGAACCTGCAAAAATGCCAGAATAGCGCAGGGAGGACATAATGAAATTTCTTTTAGCGCTCTCATGCGCAGCCACGCTTTCATTAACTGCCATACACAGCTTCGCAAATGACATGCCGCTGCCCGAGCGCAAACCTTCATATACCAACGTCAACGCTGACCACAAAACCTTAAGCAAAGCAAAATTTCTACTTGAACAAATTAGCATTGAGCTCAAAAAACCGGTTGAAAAAGTAAGCGCGAAACCAACGCCAGAGCCGCCACCCACAACAACACCCCCGCAAGACACACAGCCATATGAACTAACAGAAAACCTCCAAATCAGCCGTCAAGGCGACACCAATATGCATTGTGGCGCCCTATCCAGTGAAGCCATGCGCATGCGCGATGTAATCTACGCCACACAGGAAATCAAAGCCAAATCCAGAATACAAAGTCACGCGGTAACAGCCGCAGGCGCAATAGGATCCTTGCTCATCGGCTCGGTCACCGGCGGCATCGGGCTAGCTGTTGGCGGCTTTTTACTAGACCATAACGTCGGACACAACGCCAACGAAGCCGATAACATTCAGGACATCGCAGAGCAGCGCCGCACCTTGATGATGGGGATATACAACGCCAAAGGCTGCGAAGGCCCGCTAGACCATGCCATGCAAAACCCGGAAATTTTCGATCCACTCGCACGTATCGCATCGATAGAATCCGCCGCCGGTGATATAGATGGCCACGACTTCAACGATTAATCCATATCCTTAGATTGAAATCTCTACAAAAATTCGCTATAAAAACAGCCTATCGCAATATCTTGAGGAAAATCATCATGAAACGCACCGCCATAGCCCTGTCTTATTTAGCTGCATTGACACTTCCAACCGCCTCTCAGGCACAAAGCTTTCTCGACCGGATAGACAACGCCGTTTCAAAAGTGGAAAACACAATCGCCCGCACCGAAAGAACAATCACACGCACCGAAAACACTGCCGAGCGCCTCAATGACAAAATCCCCGAAGCCGGCGCAGAAACACCTGCAGAAGAAATACCCGCCCAAGAACAAACAAGTGCAAATAATGGCGTAACAGCCGAAGATCAGCGTATTCTCGATCAAGCCAAGAAAATCGAAGAAGAACGCGTTTTGCGCGAAGCTGAAAAAATCAGAACGCGCCGCACAAACACAAACGGGCGCTAATCAGATCAATGAACACCCCCGCCCCAAGGGGCGAGGTATCATGTCATTGCGAACCGCCAAAGATGGTGAAGCAATCCAGAATTTATCCTTGTGGCACTGGATCGCTTCGGTGCGCTCGCGATGACGATTACGTCGTAAGCGGCGAGGAATTAAACCTGAAAAAGATTAATATTTGGATTATTGCAAAGAGCCGGGCAAATGCCCCGGCTTTGGCTGTGCGCGCATAATATCACTCTTGCGGCTTTCCAGAACCTTGCCGCTATGCGCATCGACGAGCACCTCGTGATAGCCATCCTCAATCTTAAACATAACCGCAAACACGCGCTGACCGTTATATTCAGAGCGATAAACCTCCACATCACTGGACGGCGGCGCATAATCCAGTGCCACAGAAATCGCCTGTGCACGGCGAATCTCAGATTTTTGAACCGGAGCATTCTTCACCCCCTCTTCCTCCGTTGAAGGCGAAGGCGCAACTTTGCGCTGCACCGGCAACGGCGGCGGCGTCACAATTTTTGGCGCAGGCAGAGGCACAGCCACAACTTTTTTCGGCGCAGATTTTTTAGAAGGCACCGCCTTGGCTTTTTTCACCGGAGCTGGCTCCGCTTTAGCCTTGGGCATTTCAACAGGCGCTTGCGCCGCCGGTTTCGGCTCTGGTTCCGACGCAGATTGCCGCAAATCAATCACATCGACACTGCCATCTTCCTGAATAATCCGGATCGTATGACCTTCATCCTGCGCCAACGCCGGAAAAGAAAATATCAGCAAAACTGCCAAAATCAAATATCGCATAGCGCCAGTATAATCGATTCCTCGGCCAAAGGAAGTGAACCCTCTTTTTCAGTCTGCTTTTTCCTCTGCCAGCTTCTCCAGCAGCTTTTGCTTCTCCGCCCAGCGCTCGCGTGATAAACACGCCAATCTTCTCATTATACCGCCATGCGCTCACTCCTTTTACTACGGCTAAAAGCCATATTATAGGAATTTATTCATATTTTGTCAAGCCTTCGAATAAGTTTGACATATGCGCCAAGACCTGCGCTTAATGCCATCACGTTTGACTATACGACGACTTGATACACGACTTTTAAGAGACGCCGCCTTTCAACAGCGGCACTGGTTAAAACCTCCCCTTTTAGAAAATCTGTTTGATTGACGTTTCGGGCCTTAAGGCATTTTTTCGCCTTTCCGCCTGATCAGACACAAGCCCAAGACTAAGGTGGACGAGGGCTTCAACCCGATTTGCTAAAGGAAAAAATATCATGGCAACCGGAACAGTAAAATGGTTTAACACCAACAAAGGCTTCGGCTTTATCCAACCTGACGATGGCGGCAAGGACGTATTCGTCCACATCACCGCTGTTGAGCGCTCAGCCGAGATCAGCTACCTGAACGAAGGCGACAAGATCGAATACGACGTACAAAGCGAAAAAGGCAAAGAGTCTGCACAGAATTTGCGCAAGGCCGCTTAATGAATATTGTCACAGCGAAAGAACCTCGCAAACCCGTTCAAGCCGGCGACTACGGTAAACACGCCGAACTGCCGACCAAGGACGAAGCCCCTAAGCCACCACAAAATACCGACGGTCGCAAGACCCTCGCCCTTTGGAGTTAAAGCGTAATTACCGAATTGAGAAACGGCCGTCACAAGATGGCCGTTTTTTATAAAATGATGCAGCCTAGAAAAAACCAGTTTAGCTAGCATTTTCTTCCAAATGTTTTTTATCAATCTCAAATCTAAAAGGAACAAACACGGTTACCAAAAGCATAAAATGTGATCTTTAGCCATTCGCTCACTATAAACCTAATTCGTTCTCTTCCAACTGCTTAATCTCGTCCCTCAACCTTGCAGCTTCTTCAAATTCCAAGTTCTCGGCGGCCTCCAGCATCTTTTTGCGCATTGCCTCAATATGCTTGCGCAGCTTCGCCAGGTTATCACCATGCTCATGCAAAAACGCCTGCACCGCACTGTCCGCGGCCAGCGGCACAGCGACATGATCACCCTGCTCATACACACTGTCGAGAATGCTGGATAAATTCTTTTTCACGCTTTCCGGCGTAATGCCGTGCTCTGCGTTATATTCGAGCTGCTTCTCACGCCGGCGCGCGGTTTCATCAATCGCATATTGCATACTATCCGTGATGCGATCAGCATACAAAATCGCCTTGCCTTCAACATTGCGCGCCGCGCGCCCCACCGTCTGCACCAGCGAGGTTTTCGAACGCAGAAAGCCCTCCTTATCAGCATCCAAAATCATCACCCGCTTGCATTCAGGAATATCCAGCCCCTCACGCAGCAGGTTAATCCCGACCAGCACGTCAAACACGCCTTTGCGCAAATCCTGCATAATCTCGATGCGCTCCAGCGTATCGACATCCGAATGGATATAGCGCACGGCAATACCGTTCTCGTTTAAATATTCAGTCAGCGCCTCGGCCATCTTCTTGGTCAGCGTCGTCACCAGCATCCGCCCGCCTTCGGCGATCACCGCCTTGGCCTCATGCATGAGGTCGTCAACCTGATGGGTAGTCGGACGGATTTCCACCTCAGGGTCGATCAATCCCGTTGGGCGCACGACCTGCTCAACAAATTCACCCCCCGTTTGCTCCAGCTCCCACGGACCCGGCGTGGCAGAGACAAAAATAGTCTGATGACGCATCGCATTCCACTCATCAAATTTCAGCGGACGGTTATCCACCGCTGCCGGCAACCGAAACCCGTATTCCACCAGCGTAGATTTACGCCCAAAGTCCCCGTTATACATCGCCCGCAATTGCGGCAACATCACATGGCTTTCATCCAGAAACATCAGCGCATTATCCGGCAGATATTCAATCAGCGTTGGCGGCGGCTCACCCGGTGCCCGGCCCGTGAGATAGCGGGAATAATTCTCGATCCCCTGACACATGCCCGTAGCCTCCAGCATTTCAATATCAAACTGCGTGCGTTGGTCCAGACGTTGCGCCTCAAGCAGCTTTCCATCGGCCTCAAGATCCGACAGCCGGGTTTTCAAATCGGCCTTAATGTTTTTAATCGCTTGGGCCATCGTCGGCCCCGGCGTAATATAGTGCGAGTTCGCAAACACCCGCACGCCTTCCAGCGCGTTGAACTTCTCACCCGTGAGCGGATCGAACTCGACAATCGTTTCCAGCTCATCGCCGAAGAAATCAAACCGCCACGCCCGGTCTTCGAAGTGCGCAGGAAACAGCTCGACGCAATCCCCGCGCACACGGAAACTCCCGCGCTCAAATGCAATGTCGTTGCGAATATATTGCAGCTCGATCAACTTGCGGATGAATTCATCGCGGTCTAGCGCAGCGCCCTTTTCCACGCCGAACGCCATCGCCATGTAATCTTCTTTCGAGCCAATTCCGTAAATGCAGGAAACCGAGGCGACGATAATCACATCCTTGCGCTCGAACAGCGCACGCGTCGCCGCATGGCGCATCCGGTCGATCTGCTCGTTAATCGAGCTGTCTTTCTCGATGAACGTATCGCTGCGCGGCACATAGGCCTCAGGCTGGTAATAATCGTAATAAGACACGAAATATTCCACCGCGTTATCGGGAAAAAAACTTTTGAATTCGCCGTAAAGCTGCGCCGCCAGCGTCTTGTTCGGCGCAAGGATCAGCGCCGGGCGCTGCGTCTGCTCAATAATATGCGCCATGGTGAAGGTCTTGCCCGAGCCGGTCACCCCCAGCAGCACCTGATCGGAAAGCCCGTCATTAATCCCTCTCACCAGCGCTTTGATCGCCCCCGGCTGGTCCCCCGACGGGGTAAAGTCGGAATGGATCCTGAACGGCTGTGAGCGATCAAAAGCCCTTCCCGCCTCAATTTGCGCCTGCACCGGCGCATCGTTGTTGTGAATCATCGCTTTCATAAGGGTTTATATAGGCCAAAACCGCGAAGAGGCCAAAAGAAAACGCGGGACCGATCAGCCCCGCGCCTTTATTCTTAAAAGAGAGCACAAACGCACTATTTCTTTGGAGTGGGTTTGCCTTTAGATCCAGGTTTTGTCGCCATGATCTTGTATCCTCTCAATATAACTGCCTTAAGCAGCAGCAGCGATTGTCAGAGCAATTCCGACAACATCATCAATATACACTGAGTCTTCCCGTCCCAATACAAGATTTTTCACGTATCAAAAAAAACGCCGCCAAGGATATCCTCAGCGGCGCTTTGCATTTATAAGACGTTAAAGTCTACTTCTTCTTTGCCGTCATTTTTTTCTTAGGCGCAGGCTTCTTGGCGACTTTCTTCACCGTTTTCGCTTTGCTGGCCGCACGTTTGACCGGCGCTTTAGCATTGCTGTTTGCAGGCGCTTTTGTCACCTTTGCCTTACGAACGACCGCTTTTGTCACAGTCTTCTTCTTAGCGGCAGGTTTCTTTTTAGCTGCAGGCTTTTTCTTGGCCGGAGCCTTCTTGGCTACAGCTTTCTTAGCCGCTGGCTTCTTGGCTGGAGCCTTCTTGGCTACAGCTTTCTTAGCTGCAGGCTTCTTTGCTGCAGGCTTTTTCTTGGCCGGAGCCTTCTTTGCTACAGCTTTCTTAGCCGCTGGCTTCTTGGCCGGAGCCTTCTTTGCTACAGCTTTCTTAGCCGCTGGCTTCTTGGCCGCTGGCTTCTTGGCCGGAGCCTTCTTTGCTACAGCTTTCTTAGCTGCTGGCTTCTTAGGCGCTGCTTTTTTATTAGTGTTAGCCGCAGGCTTCTTAGCAGCTGTCTTTTTCACAGTTGCTTTTTTGGCCGGAGCTTTTTTGGCCGGAGCTTTTTTAGCCACAGGCTTTTTCGCAGCAGCTGCTTTGGTTGTTGAAGTCTTAGCCGCAGGCTTTTTAGCCGTCGTCTTTTTGGCAGCAGGTTTCTTAGCCGCCGGTTTCTTTTTCGTGGTTGCCATGAGTTTTCTCCTGAAATGTTTTGCAAGTGGTCAGAACTGACCGAAAGGAAGGGTGAAATAAATTGGACAAAAGTAGTTACTCTTCCGATAAATATACTGTGAATCGCCTTATTCTCCAAAGGTTTTTTTTCACACGCCTTTTGCCTAAAAAATAATCGCAAAAAAACAAACCCGATTTTTTATTTTTGATGATGAATTTCAACAAACTTTTTGCACACCGTCATCACGCATGTAAAGTAAATTACGATCAAATCGAAAGACCCAAAATGAATATTATCGGACTTCTTTATTCCACAGTCGGAATTGTTGTTTTGTTTGGATACATGCCGCAAATCTCCAAACTCTGGAAAAGCGAAACTGATTGCCGCGAAATCTCAATCACCTCATGGATGATTTGGAATTACACTGCAATTGTAAGTTTACTTTATAGTGTTTTTGATTTAGCCGACATAAAATTCAGCCTCGTCAACAGCGTCAATGTCGCATGCATAAATATTATTATATTACTCACCCTCTATAAACGAAGCGCGTACAAAAAGCGCCGCAACCAAAATCAAAACTTGTAGCTTTCATCAAGACGCTTTGCATTCTTATTAATTCTTGCTAAGCTCGCGATATTCCAGATAATCAACAAAGGACAAAGCCTATGAAAGCTGCTTTAAAAACATGTATATTGGGACTGGCCGTTTTGGGCTTGTCTGCTTGCGAAACAGGTATGGGGTTTTATGATGATGCCCCGCCTTACGAAATCGAACGCACCGCTACCCACATGCAAAGTACGCCTGCTCCTGCTCCGGTTGCCGAAACACCTGCAACGCCAGAGCCATGCTCAAAACCATGCATGGAATGCGACTACTCAGAATGGGAAGCGCGAGCCCTTCAGGCCGAACATGACCTGAGAATGTGCCAGGAAGCCACCGATCGCGTTCGTGACGCATATCGCGAAGAACTAAAGAAATAACAATTTTAACCGGATTTTAAAAAGCCGGGCACGATTATGTGGCCCGGCTTTTTATATATTTGAAAATGCAAAAGAATTTGATAAGCGTAAAGCCATGACTGATATAGACAAAGAAATTGCCCCAGAAATTGCACAAGCATGCCGCGCCTGGCCGTTCGAAGAAGCGCGGCAGATTATCAAACGCCTGCGCGCCATGAACCGTGGTGAAATCAAACCCGGCCCCAAAGGCTATGTACTGTTTGAAACCGGCTACGGCCCCTCAGGTCTGCCGCATATAGGCACTTTTGGCGAGGTCGCCCGAACAACCATGGTCCTGCGCGCTTTTAAACGCCTCGCCCCCGAAATTCCGGTTAAACTGACCTGTTTTTCCGACGACATGGACGGACTGCGCAAAGTCCCAACAAATGTCCCCAACCCCGAACTTCTGACCAAAGCCCTCGGTATGCCACTCTCATCAGTGCCCAACCCGTTCGAAAGCGATCACTTAAGCTTCGCCGAGCATAACAATGACCGCCTGAAAGAATTTCTGGACAGCTTTGGCTTTGAATACGAATTCTTAAGCTCCACCGCAGATTGTTATACCAACGGTCGCTTTAACGATGCCCTACGCATCATGCTCGAAAAATACAATGAGGTCCGCGAAGCCGTACTGCCAATCTTGGGAGCCGAACGCACCGAAACCTATTCCCCCCTC
>Ga0116162_10000929_pt1 | contig 19911 bp, 21 predicted proteins | sample AD_UKC105_MetaG_FD_89875 | JGI IMG/M metagenome (GOLD analysis project Ga0116162, IMG submission 89875) | Active sludge microbial communities of municipal wastewater-treating anaerobic digesters from Hong Kong - AD_UKC105_MetaG | ecosystem: Engineered > Bioreactor > Anaerobic > Digestate... | reverse complement strand
CGCGTGCGGGTTTGTTCGGCACGTGGAGCAGGTTTTCGCGCATCGCGGTCAGCTCCACCTTGCGCGTTTCGTCCTTCTCTTCGGCGGCCATGCGCGCGCAGAGGTCCGCATATTTTGCCGCAAGCTCGACAGGGGTGTCGCAGCTTGCGATCATTGCGCGCAGCTGGGCGCCCTTCGGGCCGGACTTGTCCGCTTCGCCCAGCGCGTCGTATTTGCTTTGGATGTCCGCCTTGATCGCGGCGAACCCTTCGTGCAGCACGCGCGGGTAGTTCGGTATGAGGTGCCCGCTTGTCGCGCCGCAGTTGCCGTAACCCTTGTCGCGGAATTCGAACGTATCGGCGCGCACGCCGCCCTTATCGAACATCAGCGCGTTGCGTTCTTTCGCCTCCTGTTTCGACCAGCAGCGCGATGCCATGAGGTTGAAACGCCCGCCCGCGATCAGGTCGCCCGGCAGGATCTCCTGCGGTATACGGTTGACGATCGCCTCCTTGACGAACCACGCCCGCCGTTCCGCGATGCTGAGAACGAAAAAATTTTTCGGCGGCTCGATGGCGCGCGCGGACATACGGAACGACTCGCGGAACGTCTGGAAAAACGAATAGACTTCCGGAACGATTAAAAAACTCGTTTCGTCGAACACCTCGTCCCAGGGCGTGCCGGTCGTGAAAGCGGCGAACTCGTTGTTCCATGCGCGTTTGTCGCCTTTGAAATAGTACTCCCGGAGCCATTGGATTCGTTTGGAAAGGTTAAATGGTTCCTTTACGCCGCTTTGTTTCACAGCTTCCATCTGGACATGCGCTCCTTTCGAAAATAACGGATGGGATTTTATGGGTTTGTTTTGGAAATGCGTTGCCGACAATCTCCAACCATTATATAACAGGATCGATCGGATGGGCAATTGCCTGCCGTAAATCCGTATGGTAAAATACTCGATATGAAGATCGCACAGGTCAATTCCGTTTGTTCCGGCAGCACGGGGAGGATATCCGCGGGCGTTGCTCGCGTACTCGCGGCAAATGGCGATAAAAGCCTTTTGCTGTACGGACGCGGCGGCGGCGCGGACGGGATCGACTGCGAGCGGGTCGAGAGCGCGGCGGGGTTCTATCTGCATACGCTCTACGCGCGTCTGTCCGACCGGCAGGGGTTCGCTTCGGCCGCCGCGACGCGGCGGCTGGTCGGGCGCATGGCGGAGTACGGCCCGGACGTGATCCAACTGCATAACCTGCACGGGTACTATCTGAACTACCGGATTTTATTCGATTATCTCAGGCGCGCGGAGACGCCCGTCGTCTGGACGCTGCACGACTGCCATGCGTTCACGGGGCACTGCGCGTTTTTCGATATGGCGGGCTGCGACAAATGGAAGTCCGGCTGCGGAAACTGTCCGCAGAAACGCGCCTATCCGAAAAGCGTCCTGCTCGACCGCTCGGCAAGGAATTACGCCGAGAAGCGCGCGCTGTTTGCCGGGCTGAAAAACCTGACGGTCGTCACGCCGTCGAACTGGCTGAAGGCGCTGGCTGAAGAGTCTTTTCTGGGCGATTACCCGATCAAAACGATCTACAACGGGATCGATCCGGCCGTGTTCCGGCCTGCGGACAGCGACCTGCGCCGCCGGTATGAAATCGGCGACGGCACGCTCGTGCTGGGCGTCGCGAACGTTTGGGAACCGCGCAAGGGGCTGACGGACGTTCTTGCGCTGGCAAAGGCGCTTGGAAACGACGCTAAGGTCGCGCTCATCGGCCTGTCCGACCGGCAGATGAAGCGTCTTCCGCAGGGCGTGATCGGGATCGGGCGCACGGCGGACGCAAACGAGCTTGCGGCCTGGTATACGGCGGCGGACGTGTTTGTGAACCCGACGCTGGAGGACAATTTTCCGACGACGCAGATCGAAGCGCTCGCCTGCGGAACGCCGGTCGTTTGCTACGACACCGGCGGCTGTGCGGAAGCGCTGGACGAAACGTGCGGCGTCGCCGTGCGAAAGGGCGACGTCGGCGGGCTTGCCGAAGGGATCGCCCGCGCGCGCAAAATGAAACGGCAGGACTGTCTGAGGCGTGCGGCGGCGTTCGATCAAACCGACCGGTTTGCCGAATATGCAGCACTGTACAAAACGCTGTGCGGGGAGGCGAAAGCATGAAGGCGGTTCGGGTGCTCTTTGTCAGCGGCGGTTCGCTCGACCACGGCGGCATCTCGAGCTGGATGCTCAACTTCGCATCGCGGTTCGAGCGGGAACGCGTTGCCGTCGATTTTCTGGTGCACGGGCAAAATCCCGGCGCAAGGGAAGACGAGGCGGTTTCGCTCGGCGCGAAGGTGTATCACGTTCCGTACCGACGGGACGACCCGGCGGGAAACAGGCGCGGAATGGAGAAAGCGATCGCATCCGGTTACGACATCGTGCACGCGCATATGGACGGCATGAACGCATACCCGCTCGGTCTTGCAAAGCGCTGCGGCGTCGGCGTGCGGATTTCGCACAGCCACAATACCGACTTTCTGACGACGAACCCGCTCCGGCGCGCTGCCCATACGCTCGCCCGGTCGCGGATTCCACGATGCGCGACGCACCTGCTCGCCTGTTCGGAGGCGGCGGGCGCGTTCCTCTATGGAGAAAACCGCGTGAAAAGCGGCGTCGTGAAGATCGTCCGCAACGCGATCGATATCGAACGCTACAAATTCGATCCCGCCGCGCGCGGGCGCGTTCGTTCCGAGCTTGGGCTGGCGGACGCGCGCGTGATCGGGCACGTCGGCCGCTTCGACCTGCGGCAGAAAAACCAGCTTTTTTTGCTGGACGCGTTTTCCGGGGCCAGAAAGCTCCGGCCGGACCTGAAGCTGGTGCTGGTCGGGGACGGAGAGGACCGCCCCGCGATCGAAGCGCGCGTCCGGGCGCTCGATCTGGACGGCGACGTGGTTTTGACCGGTTTTCGGGACGATATCCCGGCGCTGCTGTCCGCGTTCGACGCGTTTGCGCTGCCTTCGCGCTTTGAAGGCCTTGGCATCGTGCTTGTGGAAGCGCAGGCAAACGGATTGCCCTGTATTGCGTCCGGAGCCGTTCCGCGCGAGGCAAACGTAACGAACTGCCGATATCTTCCGCTGACTTCCGAAAAAGCCTGGGCCGACGCGTTTGCAGAAAAAGCGGAAGCGCCGGAATCGCGCATGGTGAGCGAGACGGATTTTCAGAGGACGGGATACGATATCAGACAAGCGGCGGATACGCTTCAGAGGTTTTATTTGGAGGTCGCAAAATGAAAAAGAAAGTCCTCTTTATCAGCAACGTTCCCGCGCCGTACCGGATCGACTTTTTCAACGAGCTGGGAAAAGAGGTCGACCTTACGGTATTGTTTGAAGCGAAGACCACGCCGTTTACGGTGTTTAATTACAATCTGGACGATATCAGGAATTTTAAGGCGGTCTTCCTGAAGGACGGCGATATCGAGGAACGCAAGATCGACTGGAGCATCCTGCGGTATCTCAAGCGCAACGCTTACGATAAAGTCGTCGTAACGAACTATGCGTATTACACGGAAGCGCTTGCGATCCTGGCGCTCAAGCTGTGGGGCATTCCATACGAGATGGAGCTCGACGGCGGCGTACTGCGAAAGGAGCGGAGAGTTGTCCGCACGATGAAAAAATTCCTGATTCGCGGGGCGACGCGCTACTGGAGCACGGGCGATCAGACCGACCGGTTCTTCAACAGCTACGGCGTTGCGCAGGATAAGATCGTCCGGTATCCGTTCTCCTCGATTTCGGAAAAGGACCTCGTCGAACGGCCGCTGAACCGGGAAGAAAAGCAGGCCGCGAAGGACCGCCTCGGCATTCCGTATGAAAAAGTCGTTCTAAGCGTCGGACAGCCGCTCCACAGGAAGGGATTCGACCTGTTGATCCGCGCTGCCGCGCTGTTGCAGGACAACGTCGGGGTCTATATCGTCGGCGGAAAACCGCGCAGGGACTGCACGGAGCTGGTGCGGAACCTCGGCATCAAACGGCTGCATTTCGTGGAGTTTTGCTGCAAGGAGGTCGTGGACGACTATTTCCGCGCCGCGGACGTGTTCGCGCTGGCAACGCGCGAGGACGTATGGGGGCTCGTCGTCAACGAGGCGATGGCAAAGGGGCTTCCCGTGATCACGACGGACGGCTGCGTGGCGGGCTGCGAGATCATCCGAAACGGCGAAAACGGCTACCTGATCCCGTGCGAAGCGTTCGCGCCGCTTGCCGACCGCACCCGGCTGCTCATCGACGACGACGCGCTGCGCGAAAAAATTGCGCAGGCGGGACTGGACGCGGTACGCGGCTACACGGTGGAGGCCATGGCGCGCGCGCACGTGGACCTGTTTTTACAGGACTGACCGGAGCCGTGGAGAGAATTCGGTTGCCCTCGACACGTACAATCATGAAAGGCTGCGGAGGCCGTTATGAAAGCGGGGCTTTTTTATACGGTTTCTTCGCGCAGCAGGCGTATCTCCGCGCCGTGGCCTTCCGGCTCGTTCGGCGTTTCAAGGATCATCGGCAGGCCGGCAAACGCCTCGTGGCGCGTAATACGCCGCATGGCTTCCAGCCCGATAAACCCTTCGCCGATACGCGCGTGCCGGTCCTTGCGGCTGCCGAGGTCGAACAGGCTGTCGTTGAGGTGCAGCGCCCGGAGCCATTGCAGCCCGATCACGCGGTCGAACTCCGCGACCACACCGTCGAGGTCGTTGCGAACGTCGTATCCCGCGGCAAACACGTGGCAGGTGTCCAGGCAGACGCCGAGTTTTTCCTTGCGGTCGATGCGATCGATCAGCGCGGCAATCTGTTCGAACGTGCCGCCGATTTCCGAGCCGTGGCCGGACATGGTTTCGAGCAGCAGCGTCGCGGACTGTTCTTTCGTCATCACGTCGTTGAGCAGTTCCGCCGTCTGTAAAACGCCGGTTTCGATTCCCTGCCCGACGTGGCTGCCGGGATGGATGTTATAGACCTGACCGGGAAAGTTTTCCATGCGCGCAAGGTCCTCGGCGAGGCAGCGATATGCAAAATCGCGGACGCGTGCGTCCGACGAGCTGGGGTTGAGCGTATACGGCGCGTGCGCAACCAGCGTGCCGAAACCGTTTTCGCGGCAGAGACGGTTCAGCGCGGCCGCGTCGCCGGGGTCGATCGGTTTCGCGTTCCCGCCGCGGGGATTGCGCGTGAAAAACTGGAACGTGTTCGCGCCGATCGAGAGCGCGACGTTGCCGATGGCCGCGTACCCTTTCGCGTTGGAAAGATGACAGCCGATGTAAAGCGTTCGGGCGTTCATTAAGGGTTCCTTTCGTTATGCCGGCGCCCGCGAAACGCGCGTTGCGCGGCGGAATGTAATTTGCTAGAATGGGCGTATGAAACATACGGTATTGGTTACGGGATCGTCGCGCGGCATCGGCGCGGGTATCGCGCGGGCGTTTGCGTTGGAAGGCCACCGCGTCGCGATTCATTATCGCACGCATGAAACGGAAGCGAGAAGGCTGCTGGACGAACTGAAATCCGGCGGTTGCTCCGTCGTGCTCACGCACGGCGATATTTCGGACGAAACGCAGGCGCAGGGGATCGTACGCGCCGCGCAGGACGCGTTCGGCTTTGTGGACGTGCTCGTCAACAACGCGGGCGTCGCGCTGCCGCAGCAGCTCGTCACCGACACGCGCCTCGCCGACTGGTCGCGTGTGTTCGACACGAACGTGACCGGAATGTTCCTCGTGACGAACGCGGCCCTGCCGCCGATGATTTCGAACAAACGCGGCGCGATCGTTAACATCTCGTCCATGTGGGGCGTGTCGGGCGGTTCCTGCGAGGTGCCGTATTCTGCGTCCAAAGCGGCGGTGATCGGCTTTACAAAGTCGCTCGCCAAGGAGGTTGCGCCGAGTGGCGTCCGCGTAAACTGCGTTGCGCCGGGGTTCGTCTTAACCGATATGAACGCCGCGCTGGACGACGGGACCGTCGAATCGATCCGCGAGGAAACGCCGCTGATGCAGCTCGGCACGCCGGACGATATCGCGAACGCGGTGCTGTTCCTCGCTTCCGAAAAAGCGTCGTTTATCACCGGGCAAACGCTAAGCGTGGACGGCGGACGATGCATTTAGCCTTCCACCGGCGGAAAATGCGCCGCGTCGAACGATCCGTTCTATTTTAGCACAGATCGGGCCGCCCCGAAAACGGCTGACCAGCGGTGCGGCGGGAAGCGCCGGAATCGTGAAAAGGACTTGACAATCGAATGTCGTGCGGCTAGAATAAGAAAGCACGCTGAAAGTGCATGCGCTTGTAGCTCAGTGGATAGAGTGCCCGGCTACGAACCGGTAGGTCGCAGGTTCGAATCCTGCCAGGCGCGCCAGAAAGAGATAACTTCCGTTAAACGAAGGTTGTCTCTTTTTTTATGCGCGTGCAGTCTGATATAATTCTACCGATAGGTGTACCGATCGACGGATATCGGATGAGCATTACTTGTATTTAACTTAACGGGGGGAAGTCTTAATGGAGAAAACATTTTCAGAAATCAAACGCTTTCAGGTGAAACCGGAGAAGCAGGAGCAGTTTGAGGCCGCTGCGGACATGATAGCAAACGAGCAAATGAAGCGGCAGGGATGTGTGACGATCAAGTACATGAAACGCTTTTATACGATCGACGGCGTCGAACTTGGCGAGGCGCCGAGGGAACTGACTAGAATTGTGAAGTGCGTCCGTTATTATTCATTTTGGGAGTTCGATAACAAAGAAAATTACGGCAAAGCTACAAAATGGTTTTTTGAAACATATTTGAAGGATCTTCAAAAAATGCTGATCGCCCCATTTGACATTTATTGCGGGAATTCGCTATAAAAACGTAAAATGACGCCAGGGACTCAAATTACGGAAAAAAGGTTCAAATGAAGGACAAAACAAAACTGTTTTTCGGGAAAAATCCATATTCAGCCAAAGACGACGGCGCTTTTTTGCGCGCCGTACGGGAAAACGTGCGCTTCCACGCGGAGCACAACCCGAAATATGCGCAGATACTGGAACATTGCGAATTCAGTTTGGACGAACTGACGGATGAGGCGGACCTGTATAAAATACCCGTCCTGCCGACGCTGTATTTTAAACGCAACGAACTGTTTACCGTTCCGAAGGAAAAGCTCGTGCTGGAGGCGACGTCCTCCGGCACAAAAGGGCAAAAGAGCGTCGTCGGATTCGACCGGCAAAGCATGCTGTATGGCGTCGGCGCGGCCGCGCGCCTTTTTGCGTATCACGGGATGATCTCCGCGCTTGCGACGAACTATATCGTCCTGGGTTTCGAGCCGGACGGGCGGCTGGGCCTCGGCGCGGCAAAAACGGCGTACGGCGTGACGAAATTTGCCCCCGCGCTTCATCGTGTATACGCGCTGAAGAAAACGGAGCACGGGCATGCTGAGAACAGGGAAGGCGTGCTAGACGCGCTGCTTCGCTACGAAAAGCAGGGGCTGCCCGTCCGCCTGGTCGGGTTTCCGGCATACCTGCATATCCTCATGATCGAACTCAGGCGAAGGGATATTTCTCTGCGGCTGCACGGACGATCCATGGTGATCCTTGGCGGCGGCTGGAAGCAGTTTAGCGGGGAGGCGATCGACAACGATTCGCTCTTCGCGCTCGTCCGGGAAACGCTCGGCATTGCGCGGGAAAACTGTTTGGAGTTTTTCAGCGCTGCGGAACATCCGCTGCCGTACTGCAAATGCAAAAACGGTTGTTTCCACGCGCCGGTCTACAGCCGCGTGATCGTTCGGGACGCAGAAACGCTGCTGCCCGTGCCGAACGGAACGCCGGGGATACTCAGCTTTGTTTCCCCGCTCGTGACCAGCATGCCGCTCGTCAGCGTGATGACGGACGACATTGCCGTTTTGCACGGCGGCGGAGGCTGCGGCTGCGGGATTCAAACGCCGTGCTTCGAATTGCTCGGCCGCGCAAACGCGCGCGGCGTCCATACCTGCGCCGCGACCGCCGCGGAACTGACGGGAGGGAAAAGAACGTGAATCTGATCCACGGAAAACGGATGGACGCCGAAGAGTCGAAGCGGGAGCTTGCGCGCATTGACGAAAGTGTCCTGCAATCCCTCGCGTCGGGACGGCTTACGCGCGAAAGCGTGATCGCCGCATGCGACGCGCTTTCGAAAAAGCTGAACGGGCGGGCGTATCTTCCGGCGCTCGTTTCGCTCGGCATGAAGCCGGAGAAAGCGGAAACCGAACTGGCGGAATACAGGCGAATGCTTTCGCGCGAATATCTGGAAAGCTGGGTCGGGCGCGAATTTGGGGAGCGGGCGGACCGATCGTTCCAGCCGATGGACTTCGGCCGTCCCGTCCGGCAGACGTGGGCGCCGCTCGGCGTTCTGCTGCATATTGCCGCGGGCAACGCGGACGCGCTGCCGGCATTCAGCGTGATCGAAGGGTTGCTGACGGAGAACGTCAACATCGTGAAGCTTCCCGGCGGCGGGGACGAACTGTCTTTGCGAATTCTGGAAGAGCTGATCGAAGCGGAACCGCGAATCGCCGGGAAAGTCTTTGTGTTCGACGTGCCGTCGAGCGACCTTGCGGCGATGGAGCGGCTCGCCGGCGTTGCGGACGCGATCGTAGTATGGGGCGGGGACGCGGCGGTGCGCGCCGTCCGTTCGATGGCGAAGCCGGACACGCGCATCGTCGAATGGGGACACAAGATAAGTTTTGCGTACGTATCCGGCGGTGCGGCTGCGGAAAGCGACCTGCGGGAACTGGCAAAGCACGTCTGCGAAACGAACCAGTTGTTATGCAGTTCGTGCCAGGGCATCTATGTCGATACGGACTCGTTTGGGCAAGTCGTCGCGTTTGCCGAACGGTTTTATCCGATTCTTGAACGGGCGGCGGAACGCGACCCGCTGCCGGACGACCCGTTTCGCGCAGCGCAGGCGACGCTTTCGCTATATACGGAGGAGCTGGAAGCGGCGAATACGAACAAGCGGGTTTTTCGCGGGAAGTCTTGCGGCGTCGTCGCATATGACGACAGCGAGCTGATGCCATCGCACACGTTTCGAAGCGTCTGGGTCAGGCCGCTCCCCGGAGAACGTATTTTACGGACGCTGAAGCCATACAAAAGCCGCCTGCAGACCGCGGCGCTCGTTTGCGGGGCAGGGGAAACACGCGAGCTGGAAGAAGCGCTCGTTACTGCGGGCGTCGTCCGGATCACGACAGGCGGCGGCATGTCGGCGCATTACTGCGGCATGCCGCACGACGGCGAATTCGCGCTCCGGCGCTATATGAAAATTGTCTCCTATGAAAACCGACCGGTGATTCCGCGCACGAAGGAAGAGTAACAGGAGGGGCGATTCCATGGGATACGGACCGGATTTATCGAAAATAACGCTGCCGGAATACAGGGAACTGCTGAAACGGCAGACGCTCCTGCCGGTACGCAGGATTTTGCATGACGCCGTCGATTATAAACTTTGAGCGCATGGCAAAGCGGGGCGTGCGGACGATTTTTTGCCTATCGGTCCGACAGGACGTCTTCGATCCGCGTGACGGTGGAAGCGCCGGACGCGCTTTGGTAGATATACACGGTTTTGTAGTCCTGCCGCTGGGGATCGGCCGTCTCGGTGGTTTTGCAGATCAGGCAGTAATACATTCCGTTCTGGGCTTTTGAGCCGACGTACAGGACCGGCTCGAACTGCATGCTGACAAAGCCGTCGACGGCGCTATGAAACGCGTCCGCGACATCCGCGGGAAGTTCGCAGCGCGTCGCTTGCTTGGTTTGCATGGTCCAATTGTTCAGTAAGTTTTTTCGCATGATAAATTGTTACCTGCCTTCCATTTATGATTATATATACCATACAAATTTTATATCGTGCACGATAGCGGCGATGCCGGCGGCCGCTGAACCCGGCGCATATTCGACCGATTATCGCCAAAATACGACCGTATGCTGAAAATCGGTGGCGCGGGGCGGACGTTTTTTGTATACTGCATCCGTAACCGGGAGGTGGAAAATTGAAGGTTGAAGTAAAAGTGGACGCTTCCTGCGAGGAGCCGAAGGTCATCGTTGTAGCGAACCGCATGACCGATGAGATTCATGATTTGGTTCAAAAGCTCTCCGTAAGCGTACCGCAAATGATTGTTGGATTTCAAGAGGGACAGGCAAAAATTTTGGAACACGGCGATATCGTCCGGGTGTTTTCCGCCGGCGGGAAAGTCTATGCCGAAACGACCGACGGCGAATACGTTCTGAAATTAAGGCTGTACGAACTGGACGAACGGCTGGACAAGGGGCGCTTTGCGCGGATTTCCAATTCGGAGATCATCAACCTCCGAAAGGTGGAGAAGTTTGATTTGAGCTTCGCCGGGACGATCTGCGTCAGACTTGCAAACGGTGCGACGACCTATGTTTCGCGCCGGTATGTTTCAAAAATCAAACAGGTTCTGGGAATTTGAGGTGAAATCAATGCGTATGAAAAACGAGCTTTTAAGGCGGTGCCTGATCGGCGCGCCGATCGGGCTGGCGATCAGCACTGTGATCACGATCGTCATTTCGCTTGCCGTCGGCGACGGCGCTTACTACGCCGTCGTGCCGGAGCTGATCGCCGACTGCGGGAGCGAAATCAACGCCGTCGTGCTGCAGGCCGTGCTGTCGCTTTTGTACGGCGCGGCGTGGGCGGGCGCTTCCGTCATCTGGGAAAAAGAGCGCTGGAGCATTCTAAAACAGACGGTCGTGCACCTGATCGTGTGTTCCGCCGCGACGTTCCCGGTTGCGTATTTTGCAAGATGGATGCCACACAACGGCGGCGGAATCCTGCTGTATTTCGGGATGTTTTTCCTGATCTACCTGATCGTCTGGCTTTCGCAGTATTCGGCAATGAAAAAGCGTGTAAAAGAAATCAACGAACGGCTGCAAAACAGCGACGGATGAAGGGAAAAAAGAAAACAAAGCGCGACGCTCCCGCCGGAAGATCGTTCCGGCGGGAGGCTTTTATATGGTTGAAAACACGTATTTGATCTACTGTCGATTCCCCTCCTTGCAATCCGCACGAAACGTGATACACTGAACGAAACAGACAATTAACATACAAATCTGAACGAGCTGTCTTTTGGGGAAAGGAATATCAAGCCTATGAAACCCGTACGGATGATTTGCCTCGGCGCAGGCGCGCGCGGCATGGACGCATATGCTCCGTATGCGCTGGCGGCGCCCGACAAACTGCAATTCGTCGCTGTCGCGGACCCGATCGAGCGGCGCAGGGACGCGTTTGCCGCGCGTTACGGCGTGCCCGAAGACGCGGTTTTTTCCGACTGGCGGGACGCGCTGAACGCGGGCGTCGAGGCGGACGCGGTGCTCGTCGCCACGCAGGACAATCACCATGTCGAGCCGGCGTGCGCCGCAATGGAAAAGGGCTACGACGTGCTGCTGGAAAAGCCGATTGCAAAGACGGAGGAAGAGTGCCTGCGCCTTTACGAAACGTCCAAACGCACGAAACGGCGCGCGGTCGTCTGCCATGTGCTCCGGTACACGCGCTTTTTCAACACGCTCAAGTCCATTATCGACAGCGGAGAGATCGGCGACGTGGTCAACATTTCGCACAGCGAGAACATCGGCTACTGGCACATGGCGCATAGCTTCGTGCGCGGAAACTGGCGGCGCGAAGACGAAACAAGCCCGATGATCCTTGCAAAAAGCTGCCACGATACGGATATTCTCCTGTACCTTGTGGGAAAGGACTGCAAGCGCGTCGCGTCGTTCGGCAGCCTGAAGCACTTTTCGCCGGAGAACGCGCCGGAGGGCAGCGCGGAACGCTGCCTGGACTGTTCCGTGGCGGCGACGTGCCCGTATAACGCCGCGCGGCTGTACCTGATCCCGTTTTTAACGACTTGGCCGGTCTCGGTCATAACGGACGACCTCAGCCGGGAAGGCCGCATTCGCGCGCTCCGCGAAGGGCCGTACGGACGCTGCGTTTACCACTGCGACAACGACGTCGTCGACCACCAGTCGACGATCCTGGAGTTTGAAGACGGCGTGACGGCGACCATGACGGTGTCCGCGTTCACCGACTTCCGGCACGGGCGCACGATCCACATCATGGGTTCGCACGGCGAGATCCGCGCCAAGATGTCCGACGAGACCGTCGAGGTGACGAACTTCCGGGACGGTTCCGTTCATACGACGGAGAATCCGCTTCCCGGCGGCATGAGCGACGGGCACGGCGGCGGCGACATGGGGCTCATCGACGCGTTCGTCCGCATGGAGCTCGGCGACGAGGGCGCGGTAAGGAGTTCGATTGAAAAATCGATCCAGAGCCACCTGATCTGCATTGCGGCGGAACGCTCGCGCCGCGAGCATACGGTCGTGGACGTAAAGAGCAAATACTGACGAAACGGGCGCGGAGAATTTTGGCATGAAGATAAAAAACGCAAAGATCTGGACAAAGGAAGACGGATTCGTACCGGGCGGCGTTGCGTTCGGCGAGCGGATCGAATCGGTTGGCGACGTGAACGGGACGGACGCGCTCGACGCAAACGGGATGTACCTGATTCCCGGCTTCGTCGATATTCACGTCCACGGCGGGCTGAAGCACGATTTTTCCGACGCCGACGCCGAAGGAAACGCTGTTATCGCCCGCAGGCTCGTTCAACACGGCGTGACGTCGCATCTTGCGACGACGATGACGCTGCCGGAGGATATGCTTGCGCGCGCAGTCCGACAGGTGGATTTCGGAACGGACGACCCGCAGCGCTCCTGCTGCCTTGGCGTTCACCTTGAGGGCCCGTTTTTTTCCTACCGCAAGCGCGGCGCGCAGATTGCGAAATACCTGCACAAGCCGGACGTCGAAATGTACCGGCGTCTCAACGAAGTGTGCGGCGGCCGCGTGAAGCTGATCGCCGTCGCGCCGGAGCTGGACGGCGGAATGGACTTTATCGAACAGGCGAGCAAAGAGACGACCGTCTCGCTCGGACACACCTGCGCGGAGTACGACGTCGCGATGGAAGCGTTTCGGCGCGGCGCAAACCATGCGACGCACCTGTTCAACGGCATGGACCCGTTTTTGCATCGTGCGCCCGGCGTCGTCGGCGCGGCGATGGATGCGGGCGCGTATGTCGAGCTCATCTGCGACGGGCTGCACATCCATCCGTCCGTCGTCCGCGCGGTGTTCAGGATGTTCCCGGACCGCGTGACGATGATCAGCGACGCGATCCGCAGCGCGGGCCTGCCGGAAGGACGGTACAATATCGGCGGACAGGACGTCACCATGAAAAACGGGAAAACGACGCTGCCCGACGGGACGATTGCAGGCTCCAACATCACCCTGCACGACGCGCTCGTCAACGTCGTTCGCTTTGGCGTCCCGCTGGAGGTCGCAATCGAGGCGGCGACGCTGCGCCCCGCGCAGTCGGTCGGGCTGGACGATATCGTCGGCTCCATCGAGCCGGGCAAGCGCGCGGACTTTGTGCTGCTGGACGAGGAGTTGGCCATAAAGGCAATCTACCATTACGGCAAGGAAGTCGATCCGAATGAATAACGCCACTGGATTGAAGGGGGAAAAGAGTATGAAAACAGGAACCCGCTCGCGCACCGATACGTTTTTTCTGATCGTTTGCTGGGTTTATCTGATCATCGCGGCGGTGATGATCGGCCTTGCGCTGTACGGCCTGACCAATGAAAACGTCGACCTCACGGTCGGCGGCGTAACGGACGCCGTGTTTGCCATCATCGGCGGCGTGCTCGGCGCGGGCGCCGGCCTGCTGGGCCTGATCGGCAGCAATATGAAGCGGTGCAGGCTGGCCGGGCTGATCCTGCTCGTTATCGCCGCGATTCCGCTCGCAATCAATCTTCTGGCCGGGCAGGCGTTTTCCGTGTACTGGAAAAACATTGCGATCATGATCGTACCGGCGGTATATCTGGTCGCCGCGCTTCTAAAGCGCAGCCCCAGGCAGGAAAAACCGGCACAAGTCCAGGCCTGAACGACTTTCGCACAATGAGCGGGACACACAACGCTTTCCGCGGCGCATGAATGGACGGAGGGCGTTTTTGCGATGCCGCGTTTGGTTGCTGCGCAGCACCGTGGACCAGGGCGATCATACAGGCGGCTGAAAACGCGCTTGCCCGGCGGCCGACGGAAAAAATCCGTCACCGCAGGCGGCGTAACGATTGTGGCTCTTACATAACTGGAAAGGCAATCAAATGAAAAATACGATTTTGTTTTACTATTCCGTCCATCACGGCAACACGAAAAAAATCGTGAAAGCGCTCGAAGCGCGCTTCGGCATTACGCTGGTACGGGTACCGTGCGACGAACTGCCGTCGCTGGAAGCGTACGGCCTTGTCGGGTTTGCGTCCGGCGTCTACATGTCGGAATTCGGCAAGCCGCTTCTTGATCTGGCAAACCGGCTGCAACTGGAGGGGAAAGACTGCTTCACACTCTATACCTGCGGGGCCGTTTCCGGAAAATACGACGGCAGGTTCGTAAAGCTCCTGGAATCGAAGGGCGCAAACGTCGTCGGCCGGTTCCATTGCCGCGGATACGATACCTTCGGCCCGTTCAAGCTGGTCGGCGGCATCGCAAAGGACCGCCCGGACGAAGCCGACGTCGCGGATGCAATCCGCTTTTTCGAAAAGCTGTAGGAATTTCCCGCTCATTTGCGCCGAGCGGTGCAAAATAAACGGTTTGGTGTTATAATCGTCTGCGCGGGACTCTTCGCAAAAATTCCGGGCGCGCGGCGCGCAGGAGAGAGTCGGTTTTGCAGAATATTTCATCCGGCAGGCTGGGGCTGAATAATCCGTTTCTTTCGCTGAGGCATCATGACTTCCGCAGCTATTTTTTTGGCATGTGCGTTTCCGCCGTCGGCACATGGATGCAGAACACCGCGCAGCCCTGGCTGGCGTATACGCTGACGAACTCCGCGCTGTTGCTAAGCCTGGTCAGCGCGCTGCAGTTCGTTCCGGTTTTGCTGTTTTCGCTGTTTGCGGGCGTTTTGATCGACCGCCTGCCGAAAAAGAAAGTGTTGATCGTAACGCAGTCGTGCTCCATGCTGATCACGCTGGCGCTGGCGCTGCTGGTCTGGTCGGGAAAGATTCAGTACTGGCATTTGCTGATTTCGGCGTCGCTGCTCGGCATGGTCAATACGCTGGACATGCCGCTGCGGCATTCGTTTTTCGTCGAGCTGGTCGGGCATGACGACCTGATGAACGCCATCGCGCTCAACTCGCTCGTTTTCAATATCGCGCGTATGGTCGGCCCGTCGATCGCAGGCTTTGTCATGGGCGGGCTCGGCATGGCGGCGTGTTTCTTTATCAATGCGGCGAGCTTCGGCGCGGTGCTGATCAGCCTGCTGTTCATCCATCCGCTTTCCAGCGAGAAAATCGTACGCGAGCGGCAGGGCGTGTTCGCCAGCATTCGCGAAGGCCTCGGCTATATCCGCGGCCGCAGCGTGCTGCTGGTCACGCTGATGATCACGGCGGTTGTGTCCACTTTTGCGCCGAATTTCAGCGTGACCATCCCGGTTTTTGCAACGCAGGTGCTCGACCAGGGTGAAACGGGTTACGGTTTTCTGATGTCCGCCATGGGTGCGGGCGCCCTCTGCGCGGCGCTGCTCGTTGCGGCGCTGAGCAAAAACGGCCCGCGGCGTTTCAATCTGTTTGTCGTGCCGGTGCTGACGGGGATTGCGCTGATTGCGATTGGTTTTACAAACACGTTTGGCTTTACCTGTGCGGCGCTCGCCGTCGGAGGGTTCCTGTTCGTTTCGTATATTGCAAGCGCGAATTCCAATATGCAGGTGCATACCGACGACCGCCATCGCGGACGGGTGATGAGCGTGTACACGTTTATCAGCGCCGGGTCTACGCCGATCGGCAACCTGTTTGTCGGCAGCATGGACAATTGGCTCGGCGCGCGGGCGGGTTTTCTTGCCAGCGGCGCGGCGATCGTTGTTTTGATGATACCGATCTATATTTATCTGTACCACAAATGGGAAGCCATATAAAACCGGGGCGTCCGGGGAACGAATTTCCTGCAGGCGAAAAAGATTACATTTGAGAAAAACTGCGACCGATCCGAAATCACCATATGAATTACAAAAAAATACGGTCGAATCATAAAAAAAGGCGATCACATTTCAATATGTTTGTGGTATATTAAGCATAGATTACTATGAATAATGGTGAAACAATAAAAAGTTTGAATTTTTGTTGTTAATGCACATATCTTGATATTTGCCAAATGAGCTGCAGGCTCGGGAAAGGAGATTTCTTGATGGAACGCGGCGGATCGGCTAAATGTTACAAATGCGGCTGCGTGGCAAATCATTTTTTTACGTTTGCGCGGTTAAGTGACAAAGAAGTGTTTCTTGGCGTCGTCAACCGAATTGTTTGCGACGAGTGCCTTTCCCGATATATCGACGATATAAAAAGCGGACGAAAAGGACGCTATGAATTTTTGATTTGGCTTCCGATTTTGCTGCCGTTCGGCATGCTGCTTTCCGCGCTCGCGGAGAATGGTTCCTGGCGCATTGTCGGCTGGATTTTGCTTGGATTCGGGCTGCTCCTTCCGGCGATGACGTATGCCGCGCACAGACGCGAAATGAAGCGCGCAAGGGAATCGAGCTTTGAGGAAAACGCGGACCGGTACGGGAGGGAAATGTGTATTGAGGACGCGATGAAGACCAACAAGCAGGCAAAACTGGTCGAGATCAAACGCGATTATGCGCAAAGCGGTTACACGGTCGAGCGTATTGCCGCGGACGCGGGCATCACTGCGCATGCCGCTGTGGTGATCAAATCCGTTGTCGACAAAATGAACGACTTAGCGGCGAACGTCTGAAGCGAACGCTCGATTTACGGCTGCAGGAAAGCAGCCTTTTTTGCTGTTGCCGATCGGCTGTGGAATAAGCAACAATTTGAAAGATTCAGACGCATTTTGACTCCGGCTATTTCCGTTTGCGGAAAAAACCGATATAATACAAAGGAAAGGGGTGTCCGCTCGCTTTGGATATACCCATCAAAACGAATATCAGGGAAAAGCGCCTCCGAACCGCCGCATGCGGCGTTACGGTTGCGTCGGCCAACGGGTATCTGCAAAAAAAACATATACCCGCCGTTTTTTGTAAAGGAAACGGTTCCGTTCCGTTTTGCGGTTCCTTCCGGCGTGCGCCCGGGACACACGGCGCATTTTCCTGAAATGAAAAGGAGAATAATAACGATGAGCAAGAAAGCTCTGCTGATCCTGCTGGCGCTGATGCTGGCACTGAGCGTCTTCGGCTGCTCTCAGACCGAAGAAACGACGGCGACGGAGGAAGAAACTGCTGCAGCGACGGACGAGCCTGTCGTGATCGAGGCGCCGGAGGCGACGCCTTTTGAAACGATGTCGCCGAATTACGCGGACAAGCTCGGAATTACGATCCTGTATGAGCAAGACGACGCGATGATCAACAACTATTCGCTGCTTGCGGTCAACGAAGACGCGCCGTTTGAGGACCTTGACGGCAATGCGGTGGCGGACGTTGAGATCAACACCGTCGGCGCAAAGGCGCTGATCGACTGGATGCTCGGCGACGAAGCCACGGAGCTGATCGGCAACTACGGCTTCGAGCAATACGGCGAATACCTTTTCTACAACAAGGAAGACAGGCCGGTTTCCACTGCGGAGATTCCGCAGGCGACCGACGAAACGAAGACGATCCGGCTTTCGACCACGACGTCCGTCAACGACAGCGGCCTGATGAGCTATCTGCTGCCGGTATTCGAAGACGAATACGGCTACGATGTCGAAGTCCTGTCCGCCGGAACGGGCAAAGCGATCGCCGCGGCGAAGATGGGCAACGCGGACCTGATCCTTGTCCACAGCAAGACGCAGGAAGAGCCGTTTGTGGAAGCGGGCTTTTCCAAGGTGCTTGACGGTTACGACAGCGAGCGGCTGACGTTCATGTATAATTACTTCGTGCTGGTCGGGCCCAAGGACGATCCCGCACAGTGCGCCGAAGCTTCGGACGTAAAGGATGCGTTTAAGCGCATCGCGGACGGCAAGTATCCGTTCGTGTCCCGCGGCGACCTGAGCGGCACGCACACGAAGGAAGTTTCCCTCTGGCCGGAGGAACTCGGCATCACGACGGACGCGGACAGCGTGGCGGACTACACCGAGTGGTACCTCTATAGCAACGCCGGCATGGGTGTCTGCCTGACCATGGCTAACGAAATGGACGCGTATATCCTCTCCGATAAGGCGACGTTCCTGACCTTCCGCGCCAACGGCGGGATCGACGGATAAGGGAGCCGATGGGCGGCGCATTTCAAAAAGCGTTCGACCTGCTCTTTTCGGGCGATGGCCAGCTTTGGAACATCGTTTCCGTTACCATGCAAATGACTTTGACAAGCTCTGTAGTGGCACTCCTCCTCGGAGTGCCACTCGGCGTTTTTTATGCAACGGCGCGCTTTCCGGGCAGAAAGGCGCTCATCGTCCTCAACCGCACGCTGATGGGGGTCCCTCCCGTGGTGTGCGGGCTTTTGTGTTACATGCTTTTCTCGGGCGTCGGCCCGCTTCGGCAGCTCAAGCTTCTTTTTACGGTGCCGGGCATGATCGTCGCGCAGGTGATCCTGCTTACGCCGATTGCGGCGGGAAATATGGAGACGTACCTGAGCGGGATCGTCGGCGAAATTCAGGAGACGGCGCGCGGGCTGCGGCTTTCGCGCGGACGGGGGTTCCTGCTTACGCTCAACGAAAGCAAATATGCGCTCGTTTCGACCTATCTGTTCGGCTACGGCCGGGCGATGGCGGAGGTCGGCGCGGTGTCCATGGTCGGCGGGGCGATCGCCTACAAAACAAACGTTATGACCACGGCGATCATGATGTACACGAATATGGGCGATTTTACGCTCGGCCTCGCGCTCGGCATCTTGCTGCTCTGCATTTCGCTGCTTGTCAATATCACGGCGCACCTGCTTCAGGGGAGGCGCACATGATCGAACTCCGCGGCGTGAAGAAATATTACGGCGAGCGGCTCGCGCTGGACGTTCCGGCGCTAACGCTGGAGACGGGCGGACGGTATGCGCTGATCGGTCCGAACGGCAGCGGCAAAACGACGCTGCTGCGCATCCTTGCGGGCACGCTTAAGCCGGATACCGGCACGATAGCGTTCGGCGGCGTAAAAAAAAGCGAGATCGGTTATATGCCGCAAAAGCCGTACGCGTTCGACCTGAGCGTGCTGAAAAACGTGATGCTCCCGCTCCGCAGCGAACCGGACGCGAAACGGAAGGCGCTGCTTGCGCTGGAGCGCGTCGGGCTGAGCCACCTGAAATCCGCCCGCGGCAGCCGGCTCTCCGGCGGGGAAGCGCAGCGCATGGCGCTCGCGCGGCTGATTGTAAAACCGCATGCGCTATTGCTGCTGGACGAACCGACCGCGTCCGCGGACATTTCCGCAAACGACAGCATGGAACGCGCGCTGCTCGACTATGCGAAAGAGACCGGATGCACGCTGGTGTTTTCCTCGCACGCGCCGTCCCAGGCGCTGCGGCTCGGCACGCGGGTCGTCGCGTTGGCAGACGGAAGGATCGGCGAAACCGGGCCAGCGGCGGACGTGCTGAAAGCGCCGCAGGCCGGAAGCACGAAAGCGTTTTTAGCGCACTGGAGGATATAACCGGCGTTCCGCCCGAGTCGCACATCGGGAAAAACGGACTATTAAGCCCCCTGCCGCACGGGAAAACGCCTGCGGCAAGGGGGTTTTGCCGTCTTTGACATGCCGGACGGCATAAGAATTTCTGTTTGCCTGCGGGGCGGCGAATCGTGAATAAATAATTTCTTCTATTTTTAGCGTTTGACGAAAATAAAATCGAATAATCGTGCATATATTGAATATATTATTGTATAATACTATTATTAAAATAAGAATTACGGAGGATGACATGGATAAGATCGATCTCGCGATTCTGAGGGTTCTGCGCAAGGAAGCGCGCGCGTCGCTT